>Ga0157369_10001489_pt1 | contig 28733 bp, 16 predicted proteins | sample C25metaG_FD_113461 | JGI IMG/M metagenome (GOLD analysis project Ga0157369, IMG submission 113461) | Corn rhizosphere microbial communities from Kellogg Biological Station, Michigan, USA - C2-5 metaG | ecosystem: Host-associated > Plants > Roots > Rhizosphere > Soil | place: USA: Michigan... | reverse complement strand
TCGGCGCGACGGTCGTACAGCTCTATGCGCGCGTCGCGGCCGCGCCGGTCGTCAGGCCGGTCCGGCAGTTGCTCGACTTCGCGCGCGTCGAGCTCGCGCCCGGCGATTCTGCAGAGGTATGGCTCGGCGCGCCGGTGACGCGGCTTGCGTACACCGGCCTCGACGGCGCCCGGCGGCTACCCGACGGCCTCGTGACACTGTCCGTGGGCTTCGCCTCCGACGACATCCGAACCTCGAGCAGCATCGAGGCTCCAGGATCCGCTCATGAGGGATCACAGTGACGACACCGTGGGCTTTGCGCAAAACACCGGTGGCGATTGGACGGTCCCCGCACCGCTCCGGATACTGGAAGTGATCCTGCGCCTCCGGACTGAGCCGGTTGCGAAGGCATCGATCGACGAAGTCCGGCAGTTCCCGTCCGGCGCGGCGTACCGGCCGCTGCCCGAGCCGGCGGATCGAGCTGATGATGACTGCAACCGCCCGTACGGCGATCACTCCGGGGCGACCCTGGTCGGATACCTCCGGCAACCGGATCCAGGCGCACGGTGGGTCGATCCTCGAAGTCGACGGCACCTTCTACTGGTACGGCGAGAACAAGGAGCGCTCCACGCCGGGTAGCGGGATCTGGCACTGGGGTGTGCGGTGCTACTCCTCGACCGACCTCTACAACTGGACCGACCTCGGGCTGATCATCCCGCCGGTGCTGGATGATGTCTCCTCGCCCCTGCACCCCGCCATGTCGATGGACAGACCGCACATCGTGCGGCATCCGGAGACCGGGCAGTTCGTCTGCTGGATCAAGGTCATGTCTCCCCGGGGGCAGCGCTCGACCGTGCTGGTGGCCGACGATATCCGTGGGCCGTACAGCGTCGTGCGCGCGGACCTCAAGCCGCTGGGCATGAACGCGGGCGACTTCGATCTAGTGATCGACCCGACCGACGGCAAGGGCTACTACTACTTCGAGCGCGTCCACAGCGAACTCGTCTGCGCCGATCTCACGCCCGACTACAGCGACGTGACCGGGTACTACTCCACGCATTTCCCGCGGCTCCAGCCTCCGTACGTCCGCGAGGCGCCGGCCTACTTCCACCGTCGAGGTGGCCACTTTCTCGTGACCTCCGGAACCACCGGGTACTATCCCAATCCGTCGGAGGTCGCGACCGCCCCGAGCTACCACGGGCCGTGGACGCTACTCAATGACCCGCATCCCACCGATCCCACCCGGACCTCGTTCCAGTCGCAGGTCAGCTCGGTCTTCAAGCATCCTCATAAGGAGGACCTCTACATCGCGCTCGCCGACCGATGGCTGCCGCGATACACGGCGACGAGCGAGGCGGCCGTCCGGATGCATGTCGACCGCTTCCGGCCGATGGGCGGTCACGTCGACGGCGACTGGCCCGAGCTGACGGAGATCGACACCTCCATCGCGGACTACGTCTGGCTCCCGTTCCGGTTCACCGAGGACGGTGCCTTCCTGGACTGGCACGACCAGTGGCGGATCGAGGACTACGCATGAGCATCGACACCGCTGCGAAGCCCTCGTGGACCAACGCTCAGCTCGATCCCGCCCGACGGGCCGCACTTCTTCTCGCTGAACTCACGCTGGACGAGAAGATGGCCCAGGTCTCGTGCTACTTCCCCGTCGACATCACCGACACGGCAGACTTTCCCGAGAGGTTCCCGCATGGCATCGGCGAGGTGTCGTGTCTCGAAACGCGGTCCGCGCGGACGCTGGACGAGGTGACTTCCTTCCAGCGCCGCATCCAGACACAGGCCATGGCGCGGTCGCGCCTGGGCATCCCCGCGATCTTCCACATGGAGGGGATGTGCGGCGCCTACCTGCCGGGAGCGACGAGCTTCCCGTCCGGGATGGCGCGGGGCGCAAGCTGGGACGTCGAGCTGGAGTCCGAGATCGCCGGAATCGTGGGCAGACAGGAGCGCGCGCTCGGAATCACCCACACGCTGGCGCCGGTGCTCGACGTCTCGCGCGACCCACGCATGGGGCGGCACGGAGAGAGTTACAGCGAAGATCCCACCCTTGCGGCCGCCCTGGGTGTCGCGGCCGTCCACGGCCTGCAGCAGCCGGACCCCGACGGCCGACGCACCGAAGCGGTCGCCAAGCACTTCATCGGGTCGCATCACACCGAAGGCGGCATTCACGGGGCCCACTGCGACATCCCCGACCGCCTTCTGCGCGAGGTGTACGGCAAGCCCTTCCAGGCGGCCATCACCGAAGCCGGACTGCTCGGCATGATGCCGTCGTACAACTCGGTGGCCGGTCAGCCCGTGTCCGCATCGACTCCTCTGCTCACGACGTTGCTGCGGGAGCAGATGGGCTTCCAGGGGCTCGTCGTGTCCGACTACGGCGCGATCGGCAATCTGCACGAGGTCCAGCATGTGGCCGCGTCGGCGCCGGAGGCGGGACTCGCGGCCCTGCGTGCCGGTCTCGACGTCGAGCTGCACGTGCCGCAGGGATTCGGCCGGGAGTTGCGCGACTGGTTCGCGGAGGGACGCGCGGACATGGCGCTCCTCGATCGCGCCGTCGGGGCGGTGCTCGCCACGAAGTTCCGGATGGGGCTGTTCGAGCATCCGTTCGCGCCCGAAGGCACCGAGCGGGACGCGCGATTCGCGGCCGTTTCCGACCGCCGCGTCTCGTTGCAGTCCGCACGCGAGTCGATCGTCCTCCTCCGCAACGACGGAGTGCTGCCGATCGCCCTGAGCATTTCCAAGATCGCCGTGATCGGATGCCACGCGGCGAGCGCGCGGTTCTTCTTCGGGGGTTACACCCATTACTCGATGGCCGAGGGCAAACTCGCCGCGCACACATCGATGGCGGGATTGACTGGGAACGACGACGATCTCCGGATCGCCGCCACCATTCCGGGAACGACCATCGAGGCTTCGGACGGACCGGAGTACGAGGCGCTGTTGCTGCAACAGAAGCCCGGCATCCGCACGCTCCTGGACGAGCTGCGTGCCCGGTTGCCCGAGACGGAGATCTCGTGGTCCTCCGGTTACCCGATCGCCGGAGACGACGACTCAGGACATGCGGAGGCGATCGCGGCGGCGCGAGACGCGGACATCGTCCTCCTCACGCTCGGCGGGAAGCACGGAACCTCCTCGATCGCCTCCATGGGGGAGGGCATCGACGCCACGGACATCAACCTCCCGCCGTGCCAGGAGGAGTTGATCCGCAAGCTGTCCGACCTCGGCGTTCCGCTGGTGGGTGTCCATCTGGATGGGCGGCCGATCTCGAGCGACGCGGCCGATGCTCACCTCAGCGCCGTGATCGAAGCGTGGAGCCCGGCCGAGTGCGGGGCCGAGGCGATCGTCGACGTCCTGACGGGCACGTACGACCCGAGCGGCCGGCTGCCGGTCAGCGTCGCCCGCAATGCAGGCCAGGTCCCGATCTACTATGCGCACCCGTACGGCTCCAGCTGGCACCAGGGCGCCAGCATCGGGTTCGCGGAATACGTCGACGCGCCGCACACGCCGCGCTACGCGTTCGGGCACGGCCTGACCTACACCACGTTCGAGTACTCAGGACTGAGGCTCTCGCAGCGCGAGGTCGCCCCGACCGGATCGGTCGCTGTGGAGTTCACGCTCACCAACACGGGGGAACGGGAGGGCACCGAGGTCGTCCAGCTCTACGTCCGTGACCGCTACGCATCCGTGTCCCGGCCGGTGCTCGAACTCGCGGGGTTCCGGCGCGTCCGGCTCGAGCCGGGGGAATGCGTGGAGGTGTCCTTCTCGTTGTCGATGAGTCAGCTGGCGTTCCTCGACGCCGGACTTCAGTGGCGGGTCGAGGCAGGCGAGGTCGATGTTGTCGTCGGGGCCGCCTCGGATGACCTGCGGCTCGCGGACGTGTTCACCATCACGTCGGATGAGCTGTTCGATGGGGCGTCGAGGGCGTTCTACGCCGCGTCCCGGGAGCGCACCTAGCCCAGCGGCCACACTGCTGCGATCGCGGGCGGCGGCTCGGTGACACGATCCGAGTCGCCGCCGAATTGCCAGGCGTTGTCGGCATCCGCTGCACGATAGGGTGCCCATCCGACCCGGCCGTCGCGAGCGAAGTCGCTCCAGGTGCGAGTCAAGGACTCGCGGATCGACAGATTTTCGGGCGTCTCGGCGCCGGCCTCCGCGAGACCGTCGAACAAGTACGCCATGTCGATCGCGTGAGCTGCGCCCAGCTCCGGCCCCAGCGGCGACGCACTGAACAGGTAGGCCCAGGCCGAACCGCCCGCCGCGTTCTGCGCCTCGGCCATCGTGACGGAGGGCCGGCGGTAGATCGCGTCGCTCAGGAACTGCGAGCGGAGATCCCCGGCGCTCAGCTCGAGTCCGGATGCCGCACCGCGCCGTCGGTACGCGGCTGCGAGTGCCGCCGGATCCGGCACCCCCGCACGCCTCATCTCGGCCAGAACGGCGTCGTCGTCCTCCGGTTCGAACGAAGCGCCGGACATCACGCGGAACAGCTGGGCTTCGTCGCGGTTCGCGCCGACGAGAAGCGGGATGCCGGTGAGGCGTCCCGCCGCGAGAACATCCTGCGGGTGTTCGGGCAGCACGTGACCATCGAGCACGACACTCCAGGAGCGGCCGCCGGGCAGGTTGCGGTCGCCGACATCCGAGTCGATGACGGCGAACTGCGCCTCGAGGATCCGGGCGGCGTCCATAGCCTGCAGCTCCGCCATCGTCGCGACGCCGAGCGCGTTCAGCAGGTCGCGGGCAATCGCGTCCGCGGTCTCCGTCGGCATGATCCGACCGGTGTTGCCGCTCGACATGATCGCTTTCCGGAACAGTCCCTGCGCGGGAGGGGCGGCCAGCAGCGAGCCGATCGAGAAGGCGCCGGCGGATTCGCCCGCGACGGTGATGTTTCCGGGATCGCCGCCGAAGGCTGCGATGTTGCGGCGCACCCAGCGAAGCGCAAGCATCTGGTCCTGCAGGGCGAGATTGGCGGATGCCTCCCAGTCCCTGCCGCCGATGCCCGCCCAGTATCCGAAAGCGAACGCGCCGAGCCGGTAGTTCATGGCGACGACGACGGTGTCGGTCAACGCGGAGAGCGCGCCTCCGAAGGTGAACGGCGGTCCGCCCGATCCGCTCTCGAAACCTCCGCCGTAGATCCAGACGATCACCGGGCGGCTCGCGGAGACATCCGGCGTCCACACGTTCAGGGAGAGGCAATCCTCGCTGGTCTCGAACTCACCGAGCTGCGGGCGCGCTCGCTGGATGGGCGCCGCACGGAACCCGGTCGCGTCGACCTCTCCGTTCGAGTCCGGTGGCGCGACCGGGGGCCGGAAGCGCAGCTCGCCGACCGGCGGCCGCGCGAAGGCGATTCCCGCGAAGACCGCGCGGGCATCGTCGCCAGCGGTTCCGAGGAAGGTGCCGGCGGGAGCCGCCGCCGCGATCGTGCCGGTCATTGCTGCGCCTTCCGTGAGGGTGGGGTCGGGACGGAGCCTCAGCCGGCCGTGACGGTGACGGTGACCGGGTCCAGGCCTTCCACGGCGGTGGTGATCCGGATGGGCCCGGCTCCTGTCGGCCGGATGACAGCCAGCGCGCGTCCCTCGAAGGTCGTGTGGGTGTCGGCGGTGTAGGTCTCATCGGTGACGGGCCGGGCGCTTCCGAGTCCCTGCAGACGGCCTGCTCCTCCGACCGTGACCGTCACCGGTCGGTCGTCCAGCGTCGATACGACACCGTCCGCGTCCACGAGTTCGATGGTGAGGTAGGAGAGGTCGGAATCGTCGGCGCGGATCTCCGGCTGGTCTGCACCGACCCGGATGGCCTTCACCTCACCGGCCGATGCGATCGCGTACCTGCCGATCTCGGTGGCGCCGTCGAGGGCCACCGCTTCGATGGTGCCGGGTTCGTAGGGGACCTCGAAGGTGGCCATGTGGCGTCTCGTCGGTCGTCGGCCGAGGGATCGCTCGTTGAGCACCAGCTCCACCTCGGTCGAGGGGCTGTAGACGTCGACGGTGAGCGGAACGTCCGCGGTGCCGCCCCAGGTCCATGATCCGATCGAGTCGGTCCAGGCCCACCCGTGCGCCGCCGGCTTGCTGCCCTCCGGCGTGGGACGATGCACGGCGATGTACGGCGCCGTGCGGAGCCCGAAGACGATCTCCCGGTAGAAGGATGCGGGACGGCGGTGGCCGGTGATGTCGATGTCGCCGGCCCACGACAGCAGAGTGGGGAACGCCTGGGGCTCTGCGGCGTCGGCGTCCGCGTCGGCATAGGCGACCAGGCCGAGCCCCGCCTCGCCGAGGTAGTCCCAGCCGGTCCAGGTGAAGTCGCCGATGACGTGCGGGTTCCCGACCACGAGCGGCCAGATCTCGTCGATTTTCTTCGCGAGCGTCTCGGTGCCCATCAGCACCCGGTCGGGGAATCGCTCCACGTCGCCCAGATACCGTTCGTGAGCGTAGTTGTGGCCGACGACGTCGACGACCGAGTGCGACTCCTCCGTCTTGTCGGTGACGACGTCGGAGAGGCTGATCCGATCCATGAGGTCGCCGAGCTGCGACATCAGGTCGTTGACGCCGACCTGCTTGCTGAGCTCGCCCACCTGCGCCTGGAACATCGGAAGGATGTCGGAGATCGTGGCGACGAACCCGCTGATCCCGTTCGTGATGAAGCGGGTGGGGTCGAGGGTGCGGACCTTCTCCGCAAGTCGTCGGCCCCACCGTGCACCGAGCGCGTTGCCGGCGTCGAGGACCTCGTTGCCGATCGAGTACATGATGACCGACGGGCGGTTGATGTCCTTCGCGACCATCGCTTCGATGTCTCGCTCCCACCACTCGGGGAAGGCGAGCGAGTAGTCGAAGGGGTTCTTCCCTTTCGTCCACATGTCGAACGCTTCATCGACGACCAGCATGCCGAGCCGGTCGCACGCGTCCAGCGCCGCGTGGCTGAGTGGCGTGTGGGCCGCACGGATGGCGTTGAAGCCGGCCGCCTTGAGGATCTCGATGCGCCGCTCCTCTGCGCGGTAGATCGAGGCGGCGCCGAGCACCCCGTTGTCGTGGTGCACGCAGGCTCCGCGGAGTTTGATCGGGACGCCGTTGAGGCGCAGCCCGTGGGCGGGATCCAATCGCAGCGTCCGCACACCGAATCGCACAGCGTCTTCGTCGACGGTCTCCTCACCCTCCGTCACCCGGACCTGCGCGGAGTACTGGTGGGGGGAGTCCGGACCCCACAGGCGCGGAGCGGGCAGATAGAGCCGTTGGCGTGCGGTGGCCGTCTCGCCGGGAGTGAGGGTCGCCGGGCTGGAGCCGACGGCGACGATGCGGCCGTCGCCATCCATGATGTCGATCGCGACGCGAACGGTCCGGGTGTTGACGCCCTCGTTCGTCAGTGTGGCCGAGACTTCCACGACGGCGCGCTCGGCGTCCACGTCGGGCGTCGCGATCCGGATGCCGTCTGCCGTGAGATGGAGCAGATCGGAGACGGTGAGGACCGTGTCCCGGTAGATCCCGAGCCCCGAGTACCAGCGGGAGTCGCTGTGCGCCCGCGCTTCGACCCGGATCTCGTTCGTCTCGCCGTAGCGGAGCGCTGGGTCGAGGGCGATCCGGAACGGGCTGTAGCCGTACGGGCGCTGGCCGAGGTACGCGCCGTTGACGAACACCGTCGCGTCGCGGTAGACCCCCTGGAACTCGACGCTGACCCTCTTGTCCCGCCATTCGCCCGGCACGTCGAACCGCTTCGTGTAGGCGACGGAGCCGCCGGCGAAGTATCCCGTCGAAGGGCCGTGCTCCGGGGCGCGCGGAAGGTCGAGCATCGCATCGTGGGGGAGGGTGATCGCCTCGGACTCGTCCGCATCGGCATTCAGCTGGGTGAAGATGCTGACGTTCGGCCGCACGATCCAGTCGGCGTTGAAGGAGGTCTTCATTTCTTCTCCGATTCGATGGCGGATGCGACGAGCACCCAGTCTTCGGGCGATGGCGGGGGAGGGACGGGGAGGCGCCCGTCGACCGGAGCCGCCTCTGCTGCGACGGTCGACCGCTCGCCCGTTCTCGGGTCGAACCACTCCAGCCGGTAGGCGGCCTGAGGCAGGTTCTGGAGCAGGCCGCCTCCTTCGTCCGGACGATACGTTTCTCCGAAGTGGATGACGACCGTGCTGGTGCTGTCGTCCGCTGCGACGGACGGCGGATAGAAGGTCTCGTTGATACCGCTGTCCGCGGTGAAGGCGTGGTCGGCTGGGCGCAGCGCGGTCCACGGCAGAGACTCATAGAGCTGCCGGAGGTACCCGAGCTGCTGTCCGCCGGGGAGGTCGACGCCCTCGTACCAGGGGAGCGATCCCCACGACGATTCCGCCTCGGACTGGTCCCAGGCCGCGTTCCAGCATCCCTGGGCGCCGTAGCTGTACCCGCAGCAGCCGGACTGGATGGCGCGATACGCGACCTGGCGCATCATGACGTCCGTGACCTGGCGGCGACCGGTGGCTTCGACGCTGATGAGACCTTCGTAGAAGCTCTCCCCCTCGACGAGCGGGCGCCCAGGGGAGCGACGCAGGTGCTCGGTCCAGTGCGAGGGGTCCATGTCGAGGTCGCCGTGGCCGAGCTGGTTCAGCGTCAGCGTCAACCAGTCCTCGTCCTGGTAGTAGCCGGCGATCGGTCTCTCGTTGGTCAGGTGGGCGGTGATCGGATGGTGGTAATCGTCGATGTCTCGGATGGCCAGAGCGACGTCGCGCCAGGCCGCGATGCGGTCCGCGCGTCGAGCAGCGTCATACCCGGCGACCTCGCCGCCGAGTGTCCACACGACGGGATACGCGCCGTAGCGCGCGACGACGTACCGGGCGAGGCGGATCAGCGCCGCTGGGTCTTCGTCGGCCGCGTGATGCCAACCGATGCCCAGGGCATGGACGAGCCCGGCCTCGGCGATGTAGGCCATGCGCGGATCCACGACATCGCGGAAGAAGGCGACATCGATCGTCGGGCCGCCCGCGGCGGCCGACCAGAAGTCCGGCGGCGAATAGGACAGAAGGTTTCCCTGGTAGACGGTGAACCCTTGACGCACGCGCAGGTCGACGGTGTCCCGGAACTGGGAGGACCAGCCGGGCTTGTTGGCCTCGTCCCACCGCTCCCACGCGAAGCGCCAGTGCGTGTCCGCCAGCCAGAAGAACGGCGTCCCGTCACGGTATCGAAGGTGGCGTCCGCTCGGCGCGGCTTCGAGGAAGCCAGGGCTGGCGGCCACATCGCCGTCATCGTCAGCGAAGCAGTCCACCGCGCCGGCGACACCGTGCAGGCCGGTATCCGCCCGGACCGTCGCGGTGGTCGAGTAGGTCCAGCGGCCGGGTTCGGTCGGTGCGAACCGCACTCTCCACGTGTCACCGCCATCCCAGAACGCCGGTCGCGAGAGTATCGCACCGGACGCTGCCGAGAACGTGACGGTGACGTCCACGTCGGAGTACGGGTCGGCATAGTGACGGAGGCTCGAGAACTCGAGCTCGAGGGGCTTCCACGGCGCAGCGCTGGGCAACAGTTCTCCTTGGATGTGAGACTTCCATCCTTGGCGCTTCCGGTTCGCGTCGGCGCATTTTGCGCAATAGTGAGTGCCCGGCTGGACTCGGAGGAACGTCCGATTCAGGCTGTGTGCTTATGCGACCCATCCTCCCCGGCTTCTACCCGGACCCCACGATCTGCACGGTCGGAGGGGAGTACTACCTGGCCAACTCCAGTTTCGAGTACTTCCCGGGTGCGCCGCTGTTCCGCAGTGCGGACCTGGTCGGGTGGACGCAGGTGGGCAACATCCTGGATCGCCGGAGCCAGTTCGTCCATGGCATCGAAGGTCCGTCGACCGGGATCTACGGTTCGACGCTGCGCCATCGCGACGGGCGGTTCTGGTTCATCACGACCAACATCAGCGATTTCGGTCATGGGCAGGTCATCGTGAGCACCGACGACCCTGCGAACGGGTGGAGCGATCCTGTCTTCGTCCCAGGGGCTGTCGGAATCGACCCCGACCTCTGCTGGGAGGACGACGGGACGTGTTACCTGACGTGGAACGCGCTGAACTTCGTCGACGGCGGCCGAGGCATCCGTCAAGCGCGGATCGATCTGCAGTCGGGACGACTCCTCGAGCCTGACTACGCGGTCTGGCAGGGCACGGGCATGGTCGCTCCCGAAGGTCCTCACCTGTACCGGATCGGCCCCTACTGGTATCTGATTCTCGCCGAGGGGGGAACGGAGAGGGGCCACAGCGTCACGGTCGCCCGGTCCAGCTCGCCGGCGGGCCCGTTCGAACCCTGCCCGTGGAATCCGGTCCTCACGCACCGCAGTATCGGGCACCCGGTTCAGAATGTCGGCCACGCCGATCTGGTCGAGACGCCGGATGGGCGGTGGGCGGCCGTGTACCTGGGGGTCAGGCCGAACGGTTCCACGCCCGGTTTCCACGTCCTGGGTCGCGAGACCTTCCTCGCAGGCATCGACTGGGTCGACGGATGGCCTGTCTTCGACGAGAACCGTTATGCGGGTGTCGAGGTCGACACCTCCTTCGCGGAGGACTTCTCCGGCGCCGCGCTGGCACCGGTGTGGGTGAGCCCGGGAGGCGATCCCGCCGGCCTGGTCACCCCGCAGCCGGGCGGAGGCGCCGTCCTGCACAGCGGCGACGGAACGGACTCGGCGCTGCTGTGCCTTCGGGTGCGCGATCTGCAGTGGATGGCCGAAGCGCGATTCCTGGACTCCGGGCGCTTCCGCATCCGCATCGACGACCGGCACTGGTACGGCCTGGAATGGCGGGCAGGAACGCTCACCGCCACCGTTCGCATCGGAGACACGACGTCGGATGTGGCCCGGATCGCCGTGGGGTCCACCGCGATCTCGCTGATCATCGCCAGCGTGCCGGCGGAGTCCCCGGCGGTGCCGTTCGGGCATGGCGGGCCGGACGACATCGTCCTGAGCTACCGTGACGAGACCGGCGTGCACACCGTGACACGGCTGGACGGCCGGTACCTCTCCACGGAAGTCGCCGGCGGTTTCACCGGGCGCATGCTGGCGCTGGGAGCGAGCGGGTCGCGATCGATCGTCCGGTCCCTGCGCTACATCCCGATGCCCGGTTCGGGCAGCACCGCACCTGTCAGTGCTGAGTTCGCGGAGGAAGGGTTGACTCGCGCACGATGAGCCTGGTCGCGAGTTCGATCCGCTCGAAGCTCTCCTGCTCGCGAATCCGGAGTTCGCTGACCAACTGCACCGCCCGTTCGGCCATCGCCTCGAGCGGTTGGCTGACGGAGGTCAGCGCCGGTGTCGCAAGCGCCGCGCGTGGCTCGTCGTTGTAGCCGACCACGCTGACGTCCTGGGGGATCCGGAGACGCAGTTCGTGGGCCGCACGGTAGACGGTGAGCGCCATTTCGTCGTTGCAGGCGAACACTCCGATCGGCGTGTTCGCCTCGGCGAGCGTGTTGCGAAGTTCGGGGGTGACCTCCGAGGCCGACCACTTCGAGTCGATCCTGCTGATCGGGACATCGCCGCGATGGTCGGCGATCGCGGACCGGAATCCCTCTTCCCGGGCCCTGCCGAAGCGGAAGGGGGGCGTTCCGCACACGACCGCGAAACGCTGAACAGCAGTGGATGCGAGCAGCGCGCCGGCGTCGTAGCCTCCCTGCCAATCGGTGGTTCCGATGCTCGCCAGCTGCCCGTGCGGGTCCGACTGCGGGTCGAGGAGGACGATCGGGATGCGAGCAAGCGCCAGGTCTTCCAGCTGGCGGGTCGTGGGACGGATGATCCCGAGGATCACACCCGATGGGCGTCGTCGAGCGACCCGCGCCGGCCAGTCGTCGGCGGGGTCGTCGCGTTCGAGGGTGAGCACGAGATCGAACCCGTGCTCGAAGGCGCCTTGACGTGCGCCCGCCACGATCGCGTCGGTCCAGGCGTCGTCGAAGCTGCCGAGGACCAGTTCGATGAGCCGGAGGTCGAGCGTCGTCGGGCGACCCTTGGTCGTCTGCCCGGCGTCGTAACCCAGTTCGCTCGCCGTTCGCAGCACCAGGTTGCGGGTCCTCGGCTTGAGGTCGCCCCGTCCCGTCAGAGCGCGCGAGGCCGTGGAGACTGAGACGCCGGCCGCGTTCGCCACGTCCGTCAGCGTTATTCTCATCGAGGCCACATGGTCGATTCTCTCGCATCGGCGAGCCGCTCAGTGTGAGCGTTCCGGTGATCGCCGTCGCTCACGTCACACGGCGCGTGCGAGCGCACCGCTCGAGCGCGGGGACCAGTCAGGGTCGGTCGTCGACCGGATGAGCAGCTGCGGTGTCACCAGATATCGGAGCGGTTCCACTCGGCCGGCGATGCGCTCGAGGAGCAGGCGAGCGCTGATCCGCCCGGTCTCGCGGCTCGACTCGTTCACCGTGGTCAGGCCGATGCGGGACACGCCGGCGATCGCGATGTCGTCGTAGCCCGCGATCGCAAGATCCTCCGGAACCCGCAGGCCCAGCTCGTCGGCAGCACGAAGCACACCGAGGGCGGCGACGTCGGCGCCGGCGAAGATCGCGCTCGGAGGATCGGTGGAGGCGAGGAGGGTCTGCGCAGCCTGGTATCCGCCTACTTCCGAATAGCGCGTGACGACCACATGGGGCTCGAGCCCGTGATCCCGCATCGCCTGCTCGTACCCGCGTTGCCGTTCGGTGTGCGAGAGCACGTACTGACCGTGCAGCCCGCCGGAGGGCTGACTCGTGTGAGCGATCGTGCGGTGGCCCATCGACACCAGGTGATCGACCATGAGCCGCGCGCCGAGGCGGTCGTCGTCGACCACGGTGTCGAAGTTCTGCGGTGCTCCGTGCCGGGCTACGATGACGGAGGGGATCGACGCGCCGAGTTGCTCGAGCCACGCCTGCGACATCAGCGGGGCGATCACGACGACGCCGTCGACTTGGCGATCGAACAGCGCTTCCAGGCTGCGTCGCTGGCTGTCCGCGTCCAGGCCTCCCCGGACGACGATCTCCTGGTACGGGGTGTCCGACAGGGCGCCGCTGATGCCTTCGGCGATCTCGGGCTGGAACGGGCTCGCGAACTCCGTGACCATGACGCCGATGGTGAAGGACCTCCCGCGCATCTGGCGGGCACCCGCGTGCGGCCGGTAGTTCAGCGCCTCGATCGCCGCGGTCACGCGAGCCCGCATCTGGGGACTGACTCCCGACGCCGAACGGAGGACCTTCGACACGGCAGAAGCGGACACCCCGGCCGCCTCCGCCACATCGTGGATGGTGGCGCGACGACGCGAGGAGTCCTCCGTTGGAATTCCGTTGACCGACATCTCGTATGACCCTATTCGACCGCTGCCTCCGGAGCAACGTCATCTAATCGAGATCATGTTGCGCAAAAGTAAGCTAGACGATCCGGTGGCTCTGGTGCATATTCTTTACCGGAGCGTAGAACGATGCACGAAATCTGGATCGTTTCATAACGCTCAACACAGCGCCATCCCAACAAAGGAGTTGCAATGCGAAGCACCCGACGGCGAGCGCTCCTCGCTCTGTCAGTCCCGGTCCTGGTCACAGCGGTCGCCCTCAGCGGCTGCACGTCAGGATCTTCCTCGTCCTCGTCAGGTTCGAAAGACCTCCTCACCCTGGGCATGACCCAGGACATCAACGGCTGGGACCCCTCGAACCAGCCGTCGTACCAGAACTATCCGGGGATGGCCATCTGGGACACCCTGATCCGCTGCGACAAGCTCGGTAAGCCGCTCCCGGGCCTGGCAACCGACTGGAAGATCAGCGACGACCAGCGCACCATCAGCGCAACGCTGCGATCCGGGCAGAAGTTCTCCGATGGCGAAGCGGCCGACTCGGCGGCGGTCAGGGCCACGTTCGAGTACGCCGCCACCCAGGGTGCCGGGTCTGCCCGCTACAAGGGGCTGAAGGTCGACGCACCCGATGCCACCCACGTCAGTCTGACCTGGCCGGCGGCGAACCCGCTGATCGTCCTGAACACCTGCAACGTCGCGATCTCCTCCCCGAAGACGATCTCGAGCAAGGACTTCTCGAAGCCGGTCGGCTCCGGTCCGTACATCCTCGACAAGTCGCACACCACCCAGGGCTCCGTCTACACGTTCACCAAGAACGACAAGTACTGGGACAGCAAGACCTATCCGTACAAGAAGCTGGTGGTTAAGGTGATCGCCAGCGACACCGCCGCGCTGAGCGCACTCAAGACGGGACAGCTCGACGGCTCGCTCATCACCACCGCGACCGTCAACCAGGCGAAGTCGTCCAACCTCAAGCTCCAGACGCTCAAGTCGAACGAGACGACCCGGCTGCTGATCACGGACCACCTGGGCAAGACGATCCCGGCCCTCGGGAATGTCGATGTCCGCCGCGCCATGAACATGGTCTTCGACAAGAAGGCCGTCGCCGACAAGCTCTACCTCGGCAACGCGGCTCCGGCTTACCAGATCTTCAAGCCCGGAAGCGATGCGTACATCGCGGACATGAAGGATCCGTACCCGTACGACGTCGACAAGGCGAAGGCCCTGATGAAGAGCGCCGGCTTCGAGAACGGCTTCACGCTCACGATCCCGGTGATCGCCAACACGGGTGTCGACAAGCTCCTGCCCTATGTCACGCAGCAGCTCGGACTGATCAACATCAAGGTGGAGCAGCAGCCGCTGTCCGGTCCGAACATGTATAACGAGCTGCTCGGCGGCAAATACCCGGTGCCGCTGTGGCCGCTGGGCAACTACGGCGAGTCCCTTCAGGACATCTACGACTATGTCCTCACCGGCGGGATCTGGAACGTGTCCCATCAGGATGACGCCACGATCGACGGTCTGTGGCAGAAGATCACCACGACCTCGGGCTCCGAGCGGAAGCAGGCCGAGCAGGACGTCAACAAGTACATCACCGACCAGGCGTGGTTCGTGCCGATGGCGTACCCTGACGGTTTCTTCGCCTACAGCTCCAAGATCACGGTGAAGCCCGCTTCGGACTACGCCGGTCTGAACCCGCTGCTGCGGGACTTCCAGTAACACCCGGAAGAGGTCGAGTTCGATGTTGACGATGTCCATCCTGAAGAAGCTGGCACGAGCGATCGCTGTGTTCCTCGTCGTCACCTTCGTGACCTTCTGCATGATGTTCGGAAACGGCGCGGGCATCGCCCGCGGCGTCCTCGGGCTGGACGCCCAGCCGTCCGATGTGCAGAAGGAAGTCGTCAAACTCGGACTCGACCAACCGCTTCTCGTCCAGTACGGGAAGTGGCTGCTCGGAGTCGTCACCGGGAACCTGGGACAGTCGTACTTCACGGGACAGTCCGTGAACGAGGCACTCGCGTCCCGGGTCCCGGTGACCCTCTCCCTCGTGATCGCGACCCTCATCCTCACGCTGGTGCTCAGCGTGGCGATCGGCGTCACAGCGGCCATCTTCGGCGGCTGGATCGACCGCGTGGTGCAGTTCTTCACCGTGCTCGGCGCGGCCGTTCCGGCATTCATCATCGCCGTCGGGCTGGTCTTCGCCTTCGCGATCGCCCTGCCGTTGTTCCCGGCGACCGGTTACGTCGCGCTGAGCGACGACCCCACGGCATGGCTTCATTCGATCGCACTACCCGTGATCGCACTGCTCATCGGATCGGTGGCGAGCGCCGCCGCCCAGATCCGAGGTGCCGTTCTCGATGTTCAGGGGCGCGACTTCGTTCGGACCCTCCGCGCCCGCGGCATCCCCGAGGGGCCGCTGCTGTTCCGGCACGTGCTGCGCAGCGCTTCCGGACCCGGCCTCACAGTACTGAGCCTTCAGACCATCGCCCTCCTCGGCGGCGCCGTGTTCGTCGAGCAGATCTTCGCTCTCCCCGGTATCGGCCAGCTCGCCAACACGTCCGCCCAGCAGGGCGATGTCCCGATCGTGATGGGCATCGTGCTCGTCACCATCGTCTTCGTCCTGGTGGTCAACCTCCTCGGAGACCTGGCCAACGCTGCGCTCAACCCGAAAGCGAGGACACGATGACGAATCGGCCCACCACCGAGTTCATGCTGTCGGTCACGCCGCAGCCCACGCCGCGCCGGCGTCGCCCCCTGATCGTCCGGCTGCTGATGAAGCCGGAAGGCGCGATCACCATCGCCTTCCTCCTGTTCGTCGTCGTGCTGGCCGTGTTCGCCTGGGTGATCGCACCGGTCCCGCCGAACCTGACCGACTTGAACACGGTCAACGCTCCGCCCTTCTCGCCCGGCCATCCGCTCGGAGCCGATCAGTCCGGGCGCGACATCCTCTCCCGCCTTGCGTGGGGATCGCAGCCGACCATCATCGGGGCGTTGATCGTCCTGGTCGTCTCCGTGCTGGTCGGTGTGACGAGCGGCCTGCTCGCCGGGTTCTTCCGCGGCAAGGCCGAAGGCGTGGGCACTTTCGTCTCGGACGTGATCATGTCGCTTCCGGGAATCGTCCTCCTGATCGCGCTCTACACCCTCACAGGCCCGAACATCCCTGCGGCGATGGCGGTATTCGGCATCCTCGTCGCCCCCACGTACTTCCGGCTCGTCCGATCCGTCGTCGTCAACGTGCGGAACGAACTCTATGTCGACGCAGCTCGCGTGGTCGGGTTGTCCAACACCCGCATCATCGGGCGGCATGTCCTCTGGGCGGTGCGCGGACCGGTGATCATCCAGAGCGCCTTCATCATCGCCGCCGGTATCGGCATCCAGGCCGGTGTCGACTTCCTCGGACTGGGCGACCCCAAGCAGCCGTCCTGGGGAACCGTCATGCAGGACGCCTTCAACAACATCTACAACAACCCGGTCGGCGTGTGGTGGCCGGCTCTGCTGATCAGCCTCACCATCCTGAGCCTCGTACTCCTGGGAAACATCCTCCGCGATGAGCTGCAGTCCACCGGGGTCAGACCGCTCAGCAACAGAAGCAAGCGGACGCTCACCCGGGACTCCACGGCCAGACCGGTGAAAGCCGTTCCGGGCGGCGAGAACGTCATCGCCATTCGCGGACTGAAAGTCGCGTACCCGCAGGCCGGCGGGACGATCACCGAAGTCGTCCACGGCGTCGACCTCGACGTCAAGCCCGGCGAGATCCACGGTCTCGTGGGCGAGTCCGGGTCGGGCAAGTCGCAGATCGCGTTCTCCACCCTCGGCATCCTGCCCAAGGAAGCGATCACCCTCAGCGGCAGCATCTGGATGGACGGCGACGATCTGCTCGCCGATGGAAAGCGACTCGCGTCCGCACGCGGATCCAAGATCGGGTACGTGCCGCAAGAGCCGATGTCCAACCTGGACCCCTCCTTCACCATCGGCGCCCAGCTCACCTACGGGCTTCGCGCGGTCAGATCGATGTCCAAGAAGGAAGCGCGCGCTGAACTCCTCGCGTTGCTCACCCGTGTCGGCATCCGCAATGCCGAACAGGTCTTCAGGATGTACCCGCACGAGATCTCCGGGGGGATGGCCCAGCGCGTCCTCATCTGCGGAGCCATCGCATCCGGGCCCAAGCTCATCGTTGCCGACGAGCCCACCACCGCGCTCGATGTGACTGTGCAAGCGGAGGTCCTCGAGCTCCTGCGGGAACTGAGCAGGGAGCGTGGCCTGGCCATGATCCTGGTCACCCACAATCTCGGGGTCGTCGCCGACATCTGCGACGTGGTCAGCGTGATGCGCGACGGCCGCATCGTCGAAGAGGCCGACGTCGAATCCCTCTTCGCGTCGCCGAAGCAGGCGTACACCCAGGAGCTCCTCGCGTCGTCCCGGAGCGTGGAGATCATCGAGGAGGCGTCATGAGCGAAGCCATCCTGAGCGTGAAGGACCTGGTCGTCACTTTCGGTGCCGGCCGGACGGCGAAGACCGTCATCGACCACGTCTCGTTCGAGCTGCACGCCGGGGAGACGTTGAGCCTCGTGGGGGAGTCGGGCTCCGGCAAGACCACGATCGGGCGCGCGATCCTGGGGCTTGCGCCGGTCAGCGGCGGCGAGGTCCGATTCCGCGACAAGACGATCAGCAACACGTCTCGCCGCGAGCGGAGGAAGACCGCGCACGACATCCAGGTGGTCTTCCAGGACCCCTACTCCTCGCTGAACCCGTCGATGACCGTAGAGGACATCCTGGTCGAACCGCTGAAGGTCGCCGGAATCGCCGATGGCCGCTCCCGGGTGCGCAAGCTCCTCGACTCGGTCGGGCTGCCTGCCGACTCAGGATCCCGGTTCCCGAAAGAATTCTCCGGCGGACAGCGACAGCGGATCGCGATCGCTCGGGCACTCGCCCTGGAACCCGCCGTCATCATCTGCGATGAGCCCACCAGCGCGCTCGACGTCACCACCCAGGCGAAGGTCCTCGAACTGCTGCGCGAACTGCAGGAACGCACCGGCGTCGCCTACCTCTTCATCAGCCACGATCTGGGCGTCGTCAATTCGATCAGCGACCGGATCGCGGTCCTGTACCAAGGACACATCGTCGAGCTCGGCGAAGCAGCGCAGGTCACCCACCACCCGGCTCACGACTACACGCGTCGTCTTCAGATGTCGGCTCCCGTCGCCGATCCAGCGGCCCAGCGGGAGCGACGGGAGCAGCGGCTCGCGCTGTTCGCCGCCGCCGGCGCGGTCGAGCCCGCGCCCGCCATCGCGCAGCAGCCCACCGTCTAGGAGACCCCCGTGCCCACCGCCTCGAGGCCGACTGCGCCCCATTTCGAGCACCGCACCGAGCCCGGCCCGATCCTGGGGATCGCCACGGCGAGCCCGCGCCTGTCCTGGACGGTTCCGACCGCCTCTGATGGATGGCGGCAGCGGACGTACGAGATCGAGATCGAACGCGCGCACGGCCTCGATCGGTTCGAGGTCGCCTCCAGCGAGCAGGTGCTCGTCCCCTGGCCGGGCACGCCGTTGACCTCCCGGGAGTCCGCACGCGTACGTGTCCGCGTGGCAGACGATGTGTACAGCGACTGGAGCGAGTGGGCGACGGTCGAAGGAGGACTCTTCGATCCGGCCGATTGGCGGGGGTCCTTCGTCACGCCGACGGCGATCGGCGGCCTCGACGACCCGGCACCCCTGCTTCTGAGCACGATGAACGTCACGGGTCGGATCATCAGTGCACGCCTGTACGCCACCGCTCTCGGAAGCTACCAGGCCACGATCAACGGCCAGGCCATCTCCGATCAGGTCCTCGCCCCGGGCTGGACCTCGTACACGCACCGGCTCCGCTATCACGTCTACGATGTCTCACACCTCGTCGTGCCCGGGATGAACGAGCTCGCGTTCACCCTCGGCAACGGCTGGTACCGCGGGCGTCTCGGTTTCGAGGGGCGACGGGCGATCTACGGTGACCGCCTCGCTCTCCTCGCCCAGCTGGAGGTCACCCTCGCCGACGGCGCGGTTCTCGTGCACGGAACGGACGACTCGTGGCGCGCCGTCTCCTCCGGCGTCATCGCCGACGACCTCTACGACGGCCAGCTGACCGACCTCCGGATCGAGCCGCGCGCCGGCCGGTTCCACCCCGTCGAGTCGGTTCACTACCCGCTGGAACAGCTCGTCGCGGCTGAAGGGCCGGTCGTGCGACCCATACACGAGGTGCCGGCCCTGAAGGTGTGGGCATCCCCGGGAGGACGCACCCTCGTCGACTTCGGACAGAACGTCGTGGGCTGGGTGCGTATCCGGACAACCGGACTCGCGGCCGGTGCAACGGTCACCGTCCGGCACGCCGAAGTCCTGGAGAACGGGGAGCTCGGAGTGCGCCCGCTTCGAACCGCGAAGGCCACGGACACCTACGTCATGTCCGGCACGCTGCACCAGGTCGTGGAGCCCGCGTTCACCCTCCACGGGTTCCGCTATGCCGAGGTGACGGGTGTGCCGAACCTCACCGCGGCCGACCTCACGGCGATCGTCATCGGCTCGGACCTGCGGCGAACAGGGTGGTTCGAGAGCTCGAACACTCTTCTCGACCGCCTCCACGAGAACGTCGTGTGGAGCATGCGCGGCAACTTCATCGACCTGCCGACCGACTGCCCGCAACGCGATGAGCGATTGGGCTGGACCGGGGATGCGCAGGTCTTCGCCCCCACCGCCTCCTACCTCTTCGACACCAACGGTCTGCTCTCCTCCTGGCTGGCCGACCTGGCGGCGGACCAATGGCCCGACGGCAGCGTTCCGTATGTGGTCCCCGATGTCATCGGCGCGGGGTCGCCGCCGTCCCCGGCGGCGGCGTGGGGTGACGCCAGCACCATCGTCCCGTGGACCATCTTCGAGAGGTCGGGGGATGCCGGAATCCTCGAGCGTCAATACCCGAGCATGCGAGCGTGGGTGGACTGTATCGCGGCCGCCGCCGGTGACCGGCACGTCTGGGACCGGGGCTTCCAGTTCGGCGACTGGCTCGACCCCGCCGCGCCACCGGACGACCCGGCGCGTGCGATGACGGACCCGGCACTGGTCGCGACCGCGTACCTGGCCCGATCGGCGCAAGTCCTCGCCGCCGCCGCAGCACAGCTCGGGTACCGCGACGACCAGGCAGAATACGCGCAGCTCGCCGAGGCGACGCGCGCCGCGTTCTGCCGTCGCTTCTGCACCGGTGACGGACGGATGGAATCGGATTCCCCCACGGCGTACTCGCTGGCGATCGTCTGGGAGCTGTTCGCCGATGAAGGACAGCGGGCTGAAGCGGGCCGTCGGCTCGCCGACCTCGTGCGTGCCTCCGGGTTCCGCATCAGCACCGGGTTCGTCGGGACGCCGGTCATCTGCGACGCCCTGTCACTCACGGGGCATGCGCATGTGGCCCATCGTCTCCTGCTGCAGACCGGCTGCCCGTCGTGGCTGTATCCCGTGACGATGGGAGCGACGAGCATCTGGGAGCGGTGGGACAGCATGCTCCCGGACGGGACCATCAATCCGGGTGAGATGACGTCGTTCAACCATTTCGCTCTCGGCGCCGTCGCCGACTGGATGCACCGCAGTGTCGCAGGGCTGGCCGCGACCGCCCCCGGCTACCGGAGGATTCGCATCCAACCGGTCCCACCGGCCGATCTCGATTTCGCGAGCACGACACACCTGACCCCGTACGGCGAAGCGCGGGTCGCGTGGAGACGACGCGACGGGCGCGTGCTCGTGACCGCTCACGTCCCAGTCGGAGCGGAGGCGATGGTCGTGCTTCCGGACGGGTCGCACCCGTTCAGCGTCTCGCACGGCGACCACGAATGGACGGTGGATGTCGAGACGGAGGGCGGTGCGCTCACGACGATCCGCGACCTCGTGGATCACGCGCCGGTATGGAGCGTGCTCCTCCGGGAGCTCGGCGCCGAGGACATCGGACTCGACAGCGAGCCGAAGGTCGCCCGCCGGCTGCTGCCCTTCTTCGATGCTCCCGTCGCAGAACTCGCCCAAGCCCTCGCACCGGAAGGCGCGACCCTCGCGGAGACACGCGCGCGAGTGCGCGAGATCGCCTCGCGCCTCACAGCAATCGAACCCGACCGCTCCGCGGTCCTGGAAGGAACCCTCGGATGAGCCGAACCTTTGACCGCTATTCGCCTTTGGGCTCGGCGCTGGACAACGAGCACGCTCGTGCGGCACTCGAACAGGAGATCCCGGATGTCGTCGCCTCGCCACTCGCGGAGGCGCTGCGCACAGCCCCTCTGGGAGGGTTCCTCCAGTTCGTCCTGAGGCCCGACACCGCGAAGGTGCAGGAGCTGCTCACGGCCTTGGAGACGATCGAGGACACCTCGGAGCAGCCAGAGGAGGCCGTCCCGATCGAACCCGCCGCGGACTACGAGCCCGGGAGCGTGCCGCGCGGTTCCGCCCACGTGCGGACACCCGACTCGGCCGCGCGCAACGAGACGGTGGAGATCGCGTTCGACGGACCGTCGCACGGCAACCCGTTCGTCGAGGTGGAACTCCTTGCCCGGTTCGAGCAGGGATCGGACATCGTCATCGTGGGCGGCTTCTACGACGGCGGCGGGCGGTACCTGGCGCGCTTCCTCCCGCCGGCGGCGGGCGCCTGGACGTTCGTAACAGAGTCGAACGCGCGGTCCCTCGACGGGATCAGCGGCACGGTCGCCGTGGCGGAAGGGGACGCGCGGGGGCCCGTCCGCGTCGCCGAGCGAGGGAACTTCGCCTACTCCGACGGAACCCCGTTCGTGGGTTTCGGGACGACCGCCTACGCGTGGACGCACCAGAGCGCTCAGCTGCAGGATCAGACGATCGAATCGCTGGCCCAGGCACCGTTCAACAAGATCCGGATGGGCCTGTTCCCCAAGGACTACCTCTACAACAAGAACGAGCCGGAGAGCTTCGTCTTCCCGCGCACCGACGACGGCTGGGACACCACCCGATTCGACCTCGACTATTTCGCAAACCTCGAGAGACGGATCAGGCAGCTCGCGGCGCTCGGCATCGAGGCCGACCTCATCCTGTTCCACCCGTACGATCGGTGGGGCTTCAGCCGACTCGGCGCGGCAGCGGATGAGCGATACCTCACCTACGTGGTGCGCCGGCTCGCCGGCTTCCCCAACGTGTGGTGGTCGATGGCCAACGAGTACGACCTCCTGACCGCGAAACGACCGGAGTACTGGCACCGTCTCGCGCGGGTGGTGGCGCGTGAGGACCACGTCGGGCATCTGCTGTCGATCCACAACTGGGTGGAGATCTTCGACTTCTCGGCGGAGTGGGCCACGCATGCCAGCATCCAGCGCGGCGACGCCGAGATGGGCGGACTGATCGACGAATGGCGTCACCGCTGGGGAAAGCCCGTCGCGGTCGACGAGTTCGGCTACGAGGGCGACCTGGACCAGGGCTGGGGAAACCTGACCGCGGAGGCTGTGGTGCAGCGGTTCTGGTCGGGGACCCTGCGCGGCGGCCACCTGACGCACGGCGAGACGTTCTGGTCCGAGGACGAGATCATCTGGTGGTCGCGGGGAGGGCACCTGCGCGGTGGGAGTCCCGCGCGCATCGCCTTCCTGAAGAGGATCGTGGCGGAGTCGCCGACCGGCCGGGTCGAGGCGCTTCCCGGAGACTGGGACGCCGTCACGGGCGGAGTCGCCGGCGAGTACGTCCTCATCTACTTCGGCGACCACCGGCCCCGCTTCCGCGACGTCGCGGTGCCCCAGGGCATGCGCGCGGAGATCGACATCATCGACACCTGGCAGATGACGATCACCCCTCTGCCCGGCACGTATGAGGACACCGTGCGCCTCCAGCTGCCGGCCCGGCCGGGGATCGCGTTGCGGCTCCGGGCGGTCTGAGCTCTCCATAGGCTGCGCGCGACGAACGCGCGCGGAATCAACACCCATCAATGACGATGACCAGGAGGACGGACCGTGTTCGCACCCAGATCCACCCGATCGCATCACCCGAGATCGAGACGAGTACTCAACGCGGGAGTCGCGGCGAGCATCGCTGCGGTCATGGTCGGAACGCTGCTGCCGGCAGCCGCGGCCAGCGCCTCGCCCGGTTCGACCGGTCCGACGGGAGGACGGGACTACTTCGCCGTGCCGGCGGCGGCGACCGTGCGCCCGCTCGGCGACATCGTCCCCGGCCCCACGACGCCCGGATTCCCCGGGCTGCCGGTCAGCGTGCCCGGGCTCGGCGTCCCGTTGGGAGGAGTCGGGGCCGGATCGTTCATGGTCAACCAGGCGGGCACCTTCGGACCGTGGTTCTTCGGCGGGTCCCAGGACGACTCCTGGGAGATGCGCGCGCTGCCTCAAGCAGCGTTCCATGTGCGCGAACAGGTGGGTTCCGATCCCGCGACGGTGAAGACCCTCGCGACGGACGGCCCGCAGTCGTCGTATTCCGCAGCCCGGTCCTGGCAGTCGCCGCTTCCGGCGTGGAACGCTCTGCAGAAGGGCGAAGGCTCGTATGCGGCGCTGTACCCCTTCGGGTACACCAGCTACACGCCGTTCAAGACGGACGTCTCGATGCGATTCTTCTCCCCCATCGTCGCGGGCGAGGACCGTCGCACCTCGCTGCCGCTCGCGTACTTCGACGTGAAGCTGGCCAACCACACCACGGAGAACAGCAAGGTGTCGGTCATGTTCACCATGCCGAACGTCCCCGGCCACGAAGGCCGGCAGCCCGCGACCGTGCGGACCGGTCTCTCCAACACCTACCGGGTCGACAAGAAGACCGGTGTCCAGGCCATCACGATGAGCGCCGACGACCCGTCCAACACACCCGACGCAGCCGGCTCGGAGTGGACGATCGCCGCCCAGCCCCAGCGCGGGCAGACCGTCACGTACGCCACATCGTGGAACGGGAACGGTGACGGCAGCGACATCTACGCACCCTTCACCGCGAGCGGCAGCCTCTCGGACCGGCCCATCGACGACTCCGACTCCGCGGGCGCCATCTCCGTGTCGGTCGACCTCCGACCGGGTGAATCCACCACGGTGCCGTTCGCGCTCAGCTGGGACTTCCCGCAGGTGTCCTTCGCCGGCAACAACACGACGTGGATGCGCCGCTACACCGACTTCTACGGTGCGAAGGAGGACAAGCAGAACAACTACGTCCCGGGGAGCTACCCGTTCCACCAGAGCTTCGCGATCGCTCGAGACGCTCTGGCAGCGCACGACCAGAACCTGCGCGATGTCGAGCGCTGGTGGGACCCCATCGCCGACGACTCCGCCTATCCAGTAGTGCTTCGGACAGGCGCGCTCAACCAGTTGGCTCAAGTGCCGTTCCAGACCTCGCTGTGGGAGGGCGGCCTCGTATCCAACTCCGTCGCGCCGACCAGCGGGAAACGACTGGGAACCTCGGTGCCGGGTACCCACTTGTATTTCGGTGTCGACTCGAACGCCGGCGGCGCCGCCAACGGCGGCATGGGTACGGAAGTGGGCACGTACAGCTATCTGGCCTATCAGCAGGTGTTCCCCACCATCGAGCGAGACCGGCTGCAGGCGAAGATGGATGCGGTTCTCGCGGACCCGTCCGGCGATCCCTGGGACCCGGGCGTCACGTCGTCCACGGATCCGGCGACCTACAGCGCCACGGGCGATCCGTTCGTCACCTGGACGCAAGGGGTCCAGCCGTCACCGGGAAACGTCTGGTTCATCGACCGGCCCAGCGAGAACATCTTCCGGCTCTACGACTACGCCCGGACGTCCGGTGACAGGGCCTTCCTGGAACGCGCATACCCAGCGATGCAGAAGATCCTGTCGTACATCCAATCGACCATCCCCGCTGGATCGACGCTTCCAGAGGCGCCCGACATGAACGCTCCGAGCCCGGGTCTCAAGAGCCCGCTGCCGTACGCCAACGTGTTCGACGTCATCCCGGTGAACAAGGTCGACTCCTACGATTCGCAGCTCTACCTCCTCGCCCTGGAATCCATCGGGGCGGCGGGGAAGCGCCTCGGCGAGTCCCGCGCGACCCTCGCGCACTGGGACGCGCAGCTCGCCTCCGCCAAGGCGGAGTACGAGGCGACATTCTGGAGCGACGCGCACGGGTACTACCGGTACACACCCGGTCCGACAGCCGACAACGACAGCGTCCTGCTCGCGACGTTCTTCGCGCAGCACCTCGCCGAACGTGCCGGGCTGCCCGACCTCGTCGACGTCGCGCACTACAAGACGCAGCTCAGCACTCAGCTGTCGCTGTTCTCGTCGCAGCCGGACGCGCAGGGCAACCCCATCGGTACGCCCAACATGGCGCTTCCGCCGGGGTCGACCGGGTTCCCGTACACCGGTTTCGCGGGAACGACCTACGAGAACGGGGTCTGGCCGAGCGTGAACTACTCCGTCGGCGCGACCTATATCGACGCGAGCAGGCGCTTCGGCGACCAGGCCTTCGCGAATCAGGGCGTCAGCCTCGGGTCGGCGGTCGCGACCCAGATCTGGAAGGTCGACGCGAACGGCTACCAGTTCAACGCACCGCTGCAGTGGAACAAGTCGAATTCGGGCAAATGGATCTATCCCGCCTTCGTGAGCAACCTGGCTTCGTGGGATCTGATCAACGCCATCAAACCGGTGCACATCGCCGGACACTGACGGCTCCGGGTCGGGGGCGCCTCATCGAGGCGTCCCCGACCTCGCTGCAGCAGCGCTCGGTTTGCGCAACTGGGGCTGCAGGGGGAACCGCCGGCGGCGATCCGGCACATGCTAGGAGGCGTCGGCCGTTCACCTAGCTGCGGAGTTCCCCACATGACGACGAATGATTTCGAATCAGCACGTTGGATCTCGCGGGCCGTACCGGCCGCGACGCGTGTCAGGCGCAACCCGGGCAGCGAGAACGTGGAGTGGGTGTCTCCCGGGCACACCCTGGCGCAGACCTTCGAGAGCCCCGGAGCGGTGTCGGCAGTGAGCCTGGACATCGCCGGTCCGCCCGACGCCGGCGATCTCTTCGCGGTCGATGTCCGCTTCGCGGTCCGGGTGGTGAGCGCCACCGGTGCGATCGTCGGCGAGTTGATCGCCGATGGACCGCAGCTGCTGTGGGAGCGGATGGACCGGTTCATCGCGGTCACTCCGCCGGCGCCTCCCGGCGAGTACACCATCGTGCTCGAAGCCGTCCGCGAGACCGTCGGGTGGTATTTCGCCGCCCCAGCTCCGACGCGCGACGACGACGGCACCGCTCCGGTTCCGCTCGAGGGCCAGGCCTGGAGGGACGGCGCGCCGGTCGAGGGCGTCCGAATGGCAGCCGTCGAGACGATCCCGGCCCCGAATCCCCTCTTCCGCACGCGGTTCACCCTGCCCTCGTCGGCGTCTCAGGCGACGATCGCCGCGGTCGTGCTCGGCTGCGGGTCCGTCACGATCAACGGCTTCCGGGTCGGAGAGGAGGCCCTCGAGCCGGCAGTGACCGACTACGACCGCTCCGTCCTCTATCGCACGTGGGAGGTCGCGCACCTGCTCCGCGCCGGGGTCAACACGATCGAGATCGATGCGGGCCGCGAACGGTTCTCCGCCCGGGGCGGCGATATCTGGGGGTGGTACCTGGCACCGTGGCATCGGGAGCCGATGGCTCTGGCCCGGCTCGACACGCGCCATGCCGATGGCACAGCCACGACGCTCGTCACGGACGAGACATGGGAGACAGCGGCGGGACCCGTCAAGACGGACACCCTGTACGGCGGAGAACAGTGGGTTCTCGAGGCCGCCGACCCGGCCTGGGCCCCGGTCGCCGTGGTGGCCGGGCCGGCAGGGGAGCTTCGTCCCGCCACGCACCCGCCCGTCCTGGCCGGCCCGTTGAGGCCTCCCATCAGTGCGACGGCCGTCTCGGAGAACTCCTGGGTGTTCGACTTCGGAGAGGTCATGACAGGCCGCATCCGCTGCATCGTGTCCGGCGGACCCGGGAGCCGCGTCACCGTCGTCTCGGGCGAGCAACGTGACGAGGACGGGAACGTCCTGTGCGAGAACGTTCTCGTCGCCGGCGCCGCCCAGCTGGATTCCTTGCAGCTGGACCGGGAGGTCGATGGATACAGCTGGGAGCCTCAGTTCGGCTACCGGGGATTCCGGTGGATGCAGGTCACGACCACCGGCCGCATCGGCGTGACCCAGGTTCGCGCCGTCCCTCTCTCCACACCGCTCACCACCATGGGTGAACTCACCTCGAGCGAACCCCTGCTGGCCTGGATCGACACCGCGACAGCGCGGACGTTCCGGAACAACCTGCACGGGATCCCGACGGACACGCCCATCTACGAGAAGAACGGCTGGACGGCCGACGCTCATCTCGCGACCGAAGGGCTCCTCCACCACTTCGATCTGCGGTCCTCTCTGGGCAAATGGATGGACGACCACGTGGAGGCGCAGTCGCCGGACGGCGCGATTCCACAGATCGTGCCGAGCCCCGGATGGGGACGATGCACGGACCCGGCATGGTCGTCCTCTGCCGTCCTCATCCCCTGGTACCTCTACCGGGAGTATGGGGACACCGGGGTGCTGGCGCGGTACGAGACGATGGCGCGCCGCTTTGCGGATGGGCTTCAGCGCCGGCTGGAGGGCGGCCTGTGGCGCGATCGCACGTGGGGTGACTGGCTCGCCCCGGGCTACGGGGTGGGCCCCGAGGGGATGGTGTCCATCGGCACCATGATGTCGGTGACGGCTTTCCAGCACGTGGCCGCCATCCTCGAAGCACTCGGGCGGCCGGATTCCGAAGAGTATCGCGCTGCCGCGAGAGCGGCCGCCGGCGCGTACCACCGGGAGTTCTTCGATCCGGGGGCCGGACGCTATCGCGCGGAGGGGACCGGGTACCGGCAGTCCCTCAACGTGCTCCCGCTGGCGTTCGACGTCGTTCCGGCCGAGCATGTCGAGAGCGTCCGCGCGAGCCTGATCGACGACCTCGAGGGCCGGACTGCCGGCCATCTCGATCTCGGCGCCGTGGGGGTACGGCACCTGCTGCCGGTGCTCTCGGCGGCCGGCCGCGACGATCTCGCGTTGACGGTGCTGCTCCAGCGCACCCGCCCCGGGTGGGGTGTCTGGTTCGAGTCGGGGGAGCGGACTCTCCTGGAATCCTGGGACGCGGACGCCCGGTCGCGGAACCACTACTTCCTCGGCTCGGTCTCGTCCTGGATCCAGCAACGGGTCGGAGGGCTCCGGCTCACGGCTCCCGGGTGGTCCGAGTTCGAAGTGGCGCCGGTGTGCGATGACCGGGTGACTCATGCCTCGATGCGCCACCGGACGCCGCTCGGGGACGCGGCGGTCTCGTGGTCGCGCGGTCCGGGCGGCTGGGACCTGCGGGTGGATGTCCCCACGGGGTCCCTCGCGAGGGTCCCGCTCGCGGGCGAACACGGCCTTCTCGGCCCGGGAGAGCACCGGATCCGCGTCCAGGCGCAGTGACTTCGTAGCGCCCTCTCGGCGGTGCACCAAGCGCGGGATCTTCTCACAGATCGCCCGCGCGTGCCCCCGTTTGCGCAAAAACTCCCTCAGGTGGTCTTCGGCGGTCTGGCTG
>Ga0157369_10001486_pt1 | contig 28766 bp, 24 predicted proteins | sample C25metaG_FD_113461 | JGI IMG/M metagenome (GOLD analysis project Ga0157369, IMG submission 113461) | Corn rhizosphere microbial communities from Kellogg Biological Station, Michigan, USA - C2-5 metaG | ecosystem: Host-associated > Plants > Roots > Rhizosphere > Soil | place: USA: Michigan... | reverse complement strand
GGTTTTAAAAGGCAAAGAGGCAATAGATATAATTGGTGAGGATGGCAAGGACGGAGTTGTATATATAGAAACAATTTCATTCGCCAAATCAAGATATTGGAGATACTTTCGCAGCAAATCAGCTGAATATAGTGCATTAGTACCTGCCGCTGGTCAAGATACCACTGTTCAGTATATACTAAACGGTAAAATTCTGGATAAGAACTTTGAGGGAAATTTAGCTGTAATTGATGATAAAGTCTTTAAAGAAATCAAAGTCTTAACCAAAGAAGATCTTCAGAAGCAATACGGTATACAGAACAAAGAGGCAGGCGTTTCCATCAAATCCGAGGCACCAAAGGATCTCCATAACGGGAAGAAGAAGTTTTAAATATCAGTTTACGTTACTAGCCTAATTACTAGCGCAAGTCTTAGCGCCTACGTTTGTGGGCTGGATGACTTGTGTTTTAGTGAGAAGATCTAATTGAGGGATTTATTTTAAGGTGCAAGTCGGGCCTTTAATTTTGGCCAGGGGCGTTAAGACTTGCGCTAGATGGAGATAACTAGAAAAATTACTGTGGATATTTAAGAACAACAAACATGACAAATAGCTTCATCGCAATTAAAGGTAACTTCTTCAACAAGGCAGAAGAAATCTTTAAAACTTTTAAATACGTTGACACCAATCAAGACAAACAATTTAACGATTGGCAGGAGTTCAACGATTATTTATTTGATAATTATTTTGAACTTGCAAATAAAGAAACAGCAATTAGAGGAATTTGGACAGACAATGGCTGGACAATAATTAATGATCCTGAAATGGTGGATACGGTTGATGATGAAGCTTTAATACAACTTTCAAGAATTTTAGATACCGACATTATAACATTCCTGATTCAGACTACTTCAAACTCATTTGGGTTTACTGTATATAACAAAATCATAAAAAGACAATTCTTTGTTTCAGGCGGAGAGGTAACTGACAATTTAGATTACCCTTTAGAACAGGAAAATGGTTTGAACATAAACGAGAATATTTTTTCTGACGACATTTTAAAGCTGGCAGGAAAATTTGGAATCGATTTAGAAGGAAAAAATAAACTTACCTATACCGTTAAACAACTTGCTTATAACGATGAAATGAAAAAGGAACTTGAACAATTTAACAACAGAAGCAAGAGACAACTGGCGATAATAAGCCTTGGTGGAAGTTTTGGTAGTGAAAAATCTTAATATTAAATGGAATTCCTGAAAAAGATATTTTCAACGAAGACAAAAGATAAAGATATACCATTACCAGAAAGGTATCCTGAAAATTCTATTGGAGATTTTTATGTAGAGAACCAGGTTTGTATTACTTGTGGTGCACCTGAAGCAGAAGCACCAGACTTAATAGAACATTCTAAACTTGAATATGGACACTGCTATTTTAAGAAACAACCTTCTACTCCTAGCGAATTAGACCGAGCAATTAACGCAATGCAAGTGTCTTGTATTGCGGGCATTAGGTATGGCGGTAAAGACAAAGCAATACTTAAGAGACTTTATGATTTAGGTTTACAAGCAGAATGTGATTATAAACTAGAGGATTTAGAATAATACAAATCCCATTACAAGCGCAAGTCTTAGAGCCTAGGCTAGCGCGCTGGATGACTTCTGCTTAACAGAGATTTAATTGAAAGTCTTTTTAACACAAGTCAGGCTAAGGCTTTTGGCTATGAGCGCTAAGACTCGCGCTAGAATGAGAATCTTTAATCTCCTAAATTAGATTGATCAATAAAACCTGATTTCAAAGATCTCTCCGTTTCGCTGCTGCCCAAAAAAGGCATGCGCTCCAGTCGAGAAGACGATTTCACTCGAAGAATCGTCCTCCTGAACTTGATTCAGGATCTTAGCTTAACGAGTTGTGTACGATAAATGCACAAGTCATCACCTCAAGCCCCTGCGCGCTAAGACCTGTGCCATTAAGGGTTATGCTTTCAATACATTAACCTCACTAAAAATCTTAATACTTCGGATACGGTATATATACAAGCCGTTCATCACGCTGCCTTGTACACGAACACTTCCGACAGTAAAGAGGTTAATAATTAGGAGGTAATAGCTACAGATTTACTTCGGGTTTTGTTCGGGTACAATTGTAACAACGCTGTCAGAAGTCCGAACCAACTCCGAACCAAGCCCGTCTCAACCCTCGATTAGATACAACGATTTTACCTTTATTTCTCTCCGCCTTTACACTAAAAGTAATTCGATACAATGTTAAGCCTGAACAAGAGACCAAAAATTGAAACAATTGAATTGCACTTAAACGAAAAGACGGAAAAATATGAGAAGACATTGCACTCGGCACAAAGGGACTTACCGAAGGCGAAAAAGAATTCATTAAAAATAATGGTTCATTTGGTACACCGGTCGACATTATAAATTAAAGATGAACTTAAAACTGCCATTTCTTGTATTTGGCGATATTGAATCTGAAGTACTTTCTCATCTATCAGTTGGTCTCCCACCGACCGAAACCTAATCGGCATCATTACTAGCGCAAATCTTACTATCTGCGCTGGTAGATTGTATGACCTGCACTTAAACAGAGATTAATTGATCGTTTAAACACAAGTGGGGCCTTTGCTTTTGCCTAAGCGCCAAGACTTGTGCCAGATATTTTAATCATGCATTTTTAAATTAAACAAAACCCTATTCCCCACGCGTTAACACTTCATCTATCATTCCAAATTCCTTTGCTTCGATGGCGGTCATCCAATAATCGCGGCTGGCAATTTCATTTATTCGCTCATAACTTTGTCCACTATGTTTCGCCAAAATGTGGTAAAGATCCGACTGGACTTTTAACACCTCCCTGATCCTGATATCCATATCAATAGCGGTTCCCTCTGCCCCACCCGAGGTTTGATGAATCATAACCCTCGAGTGCTGCAGGGCCGACCGTTTACCGGCAGCTCCCGCGCACAACAATACCGAACCCATAGAAAGTGCAATGCCCGTACAAATGGTGGCCACATCAGGCGCGATATACTGCATGGTATCATAAATACCAAAGCCTGCATAAACCGATCCACCGGGCGAATTGATATACAATTGTATGTCGCTTTTGGTATCAACCGACTGCAAAAAAAGCAATTGTGCCTGTATCACGTTTGTATTCCGCTCATCAACGGCTTCCCCTAAAAAAATAATCCTGTCCATCATCAAGCGCGAGAAACCATCCATCTGTGCCACATTCAGCTGGCGTTCTTCCGTAATATAGGGCGTCATGGCAACAGGCATGGTATAAGCAGCTGTTCTGCCCATATACTGATCTACATAAAGGCTGTTTAAGCGCTGGTGTTTTACCGCATAAAGGCGGAATTCTTTGTTGATATCCATCATATTGATTTAAATTTTAGGCACAGCAATGCCCCTGCCCCGATAATAAGGCACGATTTATAAATTAAACTGATTGTTTATTTGCTGAAGAAACGCATTACCTTTTGCCTGAAGCTTTGGTGCTCATCGGTATTAAACAACGTTTCGTGTATCTTATCGATTTCATTTTTCAGCTGCTTCCGACCATAGTCACGCACCATTTGATAGGTTTTGTTTTGCCAGTAAACCTGCTGCTTTAGCTCAGGCTGTAAGATCATTTTGGCTTCGAACAGGAAACTTTCTCCATCCTTATCGTCCGACAGCAGATAATACTCTATTAAACAGAGTTCATTCAACGATGTCTTCATATTTTAAGGATTTTGCTTTAACCGTTTCTTTCACTTTTTCGAGGCATTTAAATTTCTGGGCGGTTGCAGAGCGTGCACCTGAGAAGCCAAAGCGCCCTGCCAGTGTTTCCATATCCAGTTTTTCGTAATAGAAAGCACTGAGCAATTGCATGCACTTCTTTCCGGCCTGCTCCAGTAATTGCATCAGTTTCCCCGAAGAAACTTCCTTATATCCGGTATCAGCCAAATCGATCTCTTCATTAAGAACAAGGCCAAGCGGATTAAGGGTAACTTGCCTGTCGTTTTCTTTATAACGTTTAATCCATAAATATTTGGCAATCCCAAATAAATAGGCTTTCTCTTGATACTTCAGCCGCAGGCCAGAAACCTGTACTTTCTCGTAATACACCACCAGTGCATCCTGAAAAATGTCTTTCGCTTCCTCAAATGATCCGCCCATCTTGCTTACATGCCTTGCCACCAAAGGAAAGGCTTCTTTGTAGAGTTTCATAAAAAGCGCTTCGCGCTGGCTGGGCTGCTCTTTAGTGGATGTTGCTGTCATGATTACTATGCTTTGTACAGTATGTGGCTATTTTTGATCAGATATCACCTAAAATTAGCAATTATTTTTTTCTGTCCTTTAAGCCTATCATGAAAAAACATATTGTAAAACTTGTTTAGGGCATTATGCTGGCTTGCTTTGAAAAAACACAACCCTTACCGAAGCACGCCCGTCAATCCCAAGAGCCGGAGGAATCAAAAAAACAGGTACAGTTCAGGTAAATTGGCACTAACAAACCTGAAACGCAGTGGTTTTGTGTTCATAACGATGATTTAATATTAGAATATATTGAACACAAAACGAAGTGCCGCTGTTTTTTTGATGAGCATGAGATTGTGCAAAAGGCTCATTGTTGGATCCGATAGCTATCGGATGACGAAGCGCTTTGGGTACTTTGGCGCTCCAAAGTACCATGCCCCCGCGGCATAGAGCGGAAGAAGAATCCACCCTGTACCGCATTAATCAATTCCCATCCTAACCCTTCAGCTTACCCGGTGTTAAGCTAAATTTCTTTCTGAAAGCATTGCTGAAGTGTTGTACAGATGAATAACCAAGCATAAATGCCACCGATTTTATGGGTAGACCATCGAGCAGCAACTCTTTTGCATGGTTAAGCCTGTAATCGCTCAAATAACCGAATATGCTGTTATCAAACAGTCCTTTAAAGCCCTGTTTAAGCTTAAATTCGTTAATGCCGCATAATTTAGCCAGTTCGGCAACCGATGGTGGCTGGTGGATATTGGCAATGAGGTAATCCCTTGCCTGATAAAGGCAATCCCTCTCGTAAGCAGAATGTAACGCTGCAGGCTGTTTTTGGTTAATTGCACGTTCAAAAGCTTCGGCCTGGAGCACAAGCAGCTCAATACATTTCGATTCGATAAACATACTTTTCAGGCCTTCGGGGTAATCACAATCTAGAATATTGCGGATGCAGTGCTGCATGGCCCATGAAATGGGAAGGTTTTGCTCCGCCAGCTGCGTATAACGCCCGGTATCAGCGTAATCTGCCAACACCTGCAATGCTTTGGTAGAATGTTCTGCCAGCTGCAAAAACTTTTCTTTAGCAAAATGCACCTCAAAAAAGCGGTAGCTATGGCCGGTATCATATTCGCCGGTACCATCAAGCTCAGGCATGTAAATAATATTCTGCTGGTTGGAATTAAAGATATACTCCTGCTTATTTACCCGGTTAAAGATCTTGCCATTGCCAGAGAGCGTAAAACGCAGTTTAACCATATCGGGCACATCGTAAGTAGGCCTGAAATACATCTGTTGCTGTTTAAAGATGATATCGCCATACACGATGTAAATACCAGGGATATTGATCTGTACCAATTCGGCATCGCTAAAAGAAAAACTGTATTTCTCCTTCTTTTCTGTTACCAATCCATCCCGAACAGGAAGATCATCAAAGCTGCCCCCTACCTTTTTCCAGGCACCGTAATCCTTACCAACATTGATTCCCATAAAGGCAATTATCACAAAAAAAGCCCAGCTAAAGTAATGGGGTTATCCACAATTCGGTTTTCTGTAAAAGAAAATCCTTTATATGTAAAAGCGTACAGTCGCTAGTTTTCAATTTTGCCCGAATTGCGAAATGTACCGCAAGAGACTAATAACTATACCATGGAGGAGCAAGAAGACCCGAACATATTAACGCCAGACCAAAAAATTAACGCTCGTCCACCCAAAAACACCCTAATTTTTAAACTCATACAAGATTTACCGCTAAAAACGAATGCAAGAGTACTGGAAATCAGCCCAGTCGGCACCGAACATCTCTCTTATCTGTTTCAAAAAGCAGAAAACATCAGTTATTCCGGCACTTATTCTACCGAATCCGCAATAACAGACGCCTTTTCTGCTTATAAAGCTGATGATAATGATATAGAATTGATTAAAACAACGGATAATAAACTCAATTTTAAGGATAATTTCTTCGATTGTTGTTTTACGGCAAATACCATTTATTTCTGGCCGGATCCGCTAACATACCTAGCTGAAAGCTACCGTGTGTTAAAACAAGGGGGAAAAATGAACCTTGCCTTTGTTGAAAAAAAATTTGGTGGCGACCTGCCCTGGACACAGCTCGATTTTACGTTTTATGAGATTGATGAAGTAAAATCGTTTTTCAAACAATCGGGATTTTCGAGTATTGAAGTAAAGAAAATGATGGAAACGATAATGGATCAAAACGGAAAGGAAATCAGCAGACCGTTTATCATGGTGTCTGCCCAGAAATAATCAATGATGTGGTTAATTTAACAAAGCATTATCCTTAAAAAATTGGAGAGGTGATTTTGAAAAAATTGCACTATTGAAGACTCAATATAGCCAATAAAAATACAAAACAGCCAAATGCGCTTAATAGCGCATTGGCCACCTTAGCCATTAAATTATTTGCAACAACCTCAGCAGATATTTAAAGTTCTGTCATAATGCTTTTGGCATCCTGGTCGCCATATTGATCGATAAGATGGTTTAATTTGCCCTTTAACTGCGCAACAATACTTGCATATCCTTTTTTGCCATATAAATTATTTTCTTCTGAGGGATCATTCTTCAGGTCGTATAATTCCCAACTATTAACACGTTTGTAAAAGCGGATTAACTTATATCGTTCGGTTCTAACGCCAAAATGAGGAGATACCGAATGCTCACCATTCTCATAATAATGATAAAACATAGCATCCCTGAATGCCACTTTTTTTGATTGAAACAAAGGCAGCATCGATTTCCCTTGCATAGCCTGTGGCACTTTAAGCTTGGCTGCATTAAGCAAAGTTGGCGCAATATCAAGATTCATCACAAAAGCCTCGCTTTTGCTTCCCGGCTTAATTACACCGGGGTAACTCATTATCATTGGTGTTCTGAAAGATTCTTCATACATAAAACGTTTATCAAACCAACCATGCTCGCCTAAATAAAAACCTTGATCTGAAAGGTAAATTACAATGGTATTTTTAGTAAGATTATGTTTTTCAAGGTAATCAAGCGTACGGCCAATATTGCGATCAAGCGATGCTGCGGTGCTTAAATAATCGCGCATATAACGTTCATACTTCCATTCTACCAAGGCTTTGCCAGTTAAATTCCGGCTTTTTAAATCTGCTTCGATTGGTTTATAGTAGGCATCGAACCTGGCCCTTTGTGCCAGGTTCATTCGGTTAACGCTGCCCTCTCCATTTTTGCTGTAAGAAAGCATTTTCAGGTCGTAGCCCATTAACATGGTTTTATCAATGGTCATATCCTGTACTTTTGCCGCTTCCCGGTTTGCATAATTGTCGTAAAAATTTTTAGGCAAAGGGAATTTCACTTTATCGAATTTCCCCATATCAGCCGTATCCGGAAGCCAGGTGCGGTGCGTAGCTTTGTGCCCAATAACCAAACAGAACGGCTTCGATGGGTCTCGGTTATCCAACCATTGTTCAGAGGCATCTTCTATGAGATTGGTTACATAACCTTCTTTATGCACGGTTTTACCATCCATACCGATAAAATCGGGGTTGTAATACTGCCCCTGATCTGGAAGGATGCTGTAATAATCGAATCCCTGAGGTTTATTCCCCAGGTGCAACTTGCCTATCCATGCAGTTTGATAGCCCCCTGCCTGAAGGTGTTTGGCAAAGTTGTCTTGCCCGTGGTCAAAATGAGAGGTTTCATTATCTTTAAAGCCGTTTTTATGGCTATACAATCCTGTTAAAATAACGGCCCTGCTTGGTCCGCAAATAGAATTGGTTACATAAGCTTTATTAAAGGTTACCCCCGACCGGGCAATACGATCGATATTGGGTGTTTGCGTTAATTTACTACCATAACTGCTTATGGCCTGAAAAGCGTGATCATCAGAAATGATGATTACAATATTTGGTTTTTGCTGGGCATAACTTAGTTTGCAGCATAACAGCGCAGTGATCAATATTATTTTTCTCATTGATGATTTCGTTAAATTTAAAGGCATTATTCGTAGCCATTTTCAAAAACGATGGTCTGCTGTTTTTTAAGATTCACTTCGGCAATTCCATCATCGCCCATTTTTACACTTCCAACAGGCATATCTCTTACCACATAGGTTTTAAAAGGCAGTTTAATTCTAAGTACGCCAGCTTTTTCTGCATAAACTTTTACTTTTGTTGGCACACCGTTTTCTTTATTCCCGCTAACTAAAAAGGCACCTTCAGCACGTAGATTATTAAAAGCTACATCTTTCCAGCTTTGTGGCACTGCCGGGAATGCCTGTATATAACCATTTCTGCTTTGCAATAAAAGTTCCTGAACACCCTGTGCAAAGGCAAAATTGCCTTCTAAGGTAAAAGGACGGTAGGTAAAATCAGAGTATTGCCCACCTTTCTGATCGCCGTTTAAATGAAAACTGTTGGCCGAACAGAAATTGGATGCAAAAATTTCCAGTTGCTTTACTGCCTTATCGGCCTGGTAAGCCCTTGCATATATAGAAGCCATCCAGCTAAAAGAATAACCACACCATGCCCTTGTACCAATTTCTTCTAACCGTTTTAAAGAATTATCAATAATGGTTTTATCCTGCTCGCGGTTAACATCCAATAAATCGAGCGGATATATGGCCATGTACTGCGAAAAATGTCTGTGGGAGCTCGTTAAATTAGATCCAGGTGCAATGGTAAAACCAGTTTCATTTATTTCATAATCAGGTAATTGCTTTAGTACTTCTGTCCAATGTTTGCTTTCGTCTATGTTACCTTTTGCCTTGCTTACTTCGGCCGCAGCTTTAAATAAGAACTTAGCTAAGGATAAATCATAGTTGGTCCAGTTTAAAAACCAGGCTTTTATGCTGTTATCGTTATACTCGGGACTAGAGCTTAAAGGCAATGAACGTTTGCCATCTTTCAATCTTGTAATGTTCTCCAGGTAGGTTGCTGCTTCATGGATGTATGGATAGGCCCTGGTTTTAAGAAAACTATCATCCATGTTATATTTCCACTGCCAATAAAAATGTTGCGAGGCCCATGCGCTTACGGTTGGCGAAAGCGAATATTGGATCCATCCACCCATCGGATCACCATTTAAGGTAACTACACCAGGAACGTTTAAGCCTTCAACACCAAAATATTGTTTGGTATAGATAAGGTTACTTTTTCTAATTTTCCATAGCCAATCGGTAAAAGTGGCTCCTTCGGCCAGATGGTTAGCAGTATATGTTGGCCAATAACTCAACTGGGTATTTAAATCATTGTGAAAATCGCCTTTCCAGGGTGGTAAGCTGCCATTATCGGCCGTCCAAACGGCTTGTAAAGTGATGGCCGGTGCTCCTTTTCTGGCTACACACCCCAATTTATACATTTCTAAATAGTATTGTTTTTGAATAAGCCGATCCGGAACAGCGATATTCGATTTATTCCAGAAATCCTTCCACCATCCGGTATGAGAATCCCAGCCCGTCGGCTCTTTCGCTGTTGAAGAAATAGCAGGTAATTTTGCCGCTTTATCATTACTAATGGTCCAGGAACCGATTACATTGCCGTTTGCCATTTTTTTCCATTGAACCAACACTTCATAATAATGACCTTGGTAAGTAGGCTGATGGTAACGGATACTATTTATCGTATTGTTAACTGTTCCTTTTGCATAGCCCAGTTTCTGTAACCCCTCACCTGCATGGCTGTTATCGCCTTTTTCTATCAGATTATTGGCGTAATTATGCACAATCAAATTAGGTATAACCGCCGTAGATTTAAGATTTTCGAAACTAAAATATCCCTGTTGCTGCTTCGCATGAATGTAACAGTTAAAAATAGTACCATTTTCAAATTTTACCGTATTTAAGGCCGTTTCGATATCCAACTCGTTCGACACTACTTTACCTAACTTAGCGATATCAAATTCCATTGCCGCCGCAGGCAATTTGGTTGGATATGGACTGTTATCATAAGGTTCGTCACCTATTTTTTGAACGGCAGCATAGTTATTTTGATGAACCTGCTCTTCTACCCATTTAAAGTTAAGTTTCGAAATATCCAGCGCTTTACGTTCGTCCCATAAATCGGCACGATCTAATGAAAGGCGTAGTTTATTGTTCTTTTCCCATATTAAAACGCCTAACATACCATTTCCTAAAGGCATGGCTTCATCCCACTTGTTGGCGAGCTTAGGAAAGGAAAGATTATAAGGTTTTAATGATTGGGCATAACCTGCGGAAGAAAAGCACAGGAGTAAAAAGTATAGGGTAAATTTAGTTTTCATTTGTTTGTTTAGAAATGGTTAGCACTTGTGGTGTTGTATCAATTTCTAAAATAATGATATTAAATTACAATAAAACCGCTAAAATTTGCGCAAACGTTTGATGGGTAATATAGAATACTTTTTTGCTAATAAAAGATTAGTGCACAATCTTGAAAACGAGTTCCTTTAAGAGTTCTCCATCTTCAACATTTCCGGTGCTATCTAAACCCTTGCTTTTTAAATCGTATTCGCGGAGTAAACCAATCACCTGGAAAACTTTGCCTGTATTGTAATTTCTTGCAGCTACCTCATAATCTTTAATAAAGAATGGAGGCACACCCAAAGCCGATGCTGCATCGGCCTTATTGGGGATATAGTGGTATTTTAGAAGTTTAGTAAAGTAACCACCTAAATTGGCCAAAACCATTACTGTTGGATTGGCTTTAGGGTTGCTGGCGAAGTAATTGATAATTTTATTGCATTTCAGTACATCGCGGATGGCCAGTGCTTTCTGCAATTCGAAAACATTATATTCTTTACTGATACCTATGTTTTTCTGAACCAGATCGGTATTAATGGTTACCTCTTTCGGAACATTAAGCATTAACTTTTCGATCTCATTGGCAATTTTAGAAAGGTCGGTACCTAAATATTCGGCCATTAAAGCCGATGCCTGCTGATCGATCTTGTACCCCTTATCTTTAATAAATTCTTCGATCCAGGGCACCAGTTTATAATCGCGTACAGGATCTGATTGAAAAATCAGTCCACTTTTATTAATGGCTTTGTAGATTTTTTTGCGCTTATCGAAGTTCGCATACTTAAAGGCCAATACCAATATGGTACTTGGTAAAGGTTTTTCAAAATAATTGAGTACAAATTCGCCCTCTTTGCTGCTCGAATCTTCCTTGCCCCACTTTAAATCCTGTGCCTCTTTAACAATTACAACCTGATAGTCAGACATCATCGGATAACGCTTTGCAGCACCCAAAACCGTAGCCATATCGGTATCTTTGCCATACAAAACGGTCTGATTGAAACCTTTTTCGGCATCGTTCAGCAGCTTATCTTCAATGTAATCAGTCACCTGATCGATGTAGTAAGATTCTTCTCCATGTAATAAGTACACAGGTTTGAATTTTCGGGCTTTGATATCTTTAATAATTTCGGCAGCAGTCATTGCCCGTAAAATTACGATTTAGGTTTAACGATTTGAGTAAATGTTTATAATTTAAGAGAGGTGAGATATTAGAAGTGAGATTTGAGACACTAGATTTGGGACACCAGGTTTGAGATACCAGATTTGAGAGGTGAGATGATTGGAAATTTCCTTGCATCGCTTAGAATTAATTAACTTTGGCGCAATAATAATTGATAGCCTGTTCCATTGTTAACGGAGAACTTCCAACTGTTAACTGAAAACTGATTACTGCCAATTGCAAACTGATAACCACCAACTGAGAAAATGTTTACCCCTACTCCGCTTAACCTACCGCCCTATCCATTTAAAATTACCCAAAAGGATGATGTGGTTTTTATTTTCGATGAGTTGAGGAAAAAGCACCTCGTACTAACACCTGAGGAATGGGTACGTCAGCATTTTATACAAAATCTGGTTTTGGAAAAGAAATTCCCCCGCACACTGATCCAGATTGAGGGTGGTTTGGTGTTAAACCAATTGCAAAAGCGGAGCGATATTTTAGTGTACAATACTGCTGGCGAAAAACTGATGTTAATTGAATGTAAGGCACCGAAGGTAAAGATAACACAATCGGTTTTCGATCAGGCTTCGCGGTACAATTCTATCCATCAAGCGAAATGGATTGTGTTAACCAACGGTTTGCAGCATGTTTATGCGAAGATGGACGTTGAAAAAGGTAAGTTTAGCTTCGTACAGGAAATGCCAGAGTATTTGGGCTTGTAGCGCAATAATTTTTCCACGGAAGCACGGAAAATCACTGAATAAAATTACTCCAGTTTTAAATAATGCTATTCAACCATTAATAGCAGCAAAAGCCTTCCGATTTTAAACCTGATTGACGCGAAAATCCTTTTTTGTCACCCTGAGCGGAGTCGAAGGGCAAAAAAGATTGGAGCAGAAAGCAGGACAAACGCTAAAAAGATCCACTGCAATTGCTTTCCAAAATAAAATGAAAGTAGAATAATATTCTTCTTGGTCGGTGGGACAGGAATAACATCTTTCTGAATCATGCTATGCAATCTTCAATAGCAGCAAAAGCCTTCTGATTCTAAACCTGATTGACGCGAAAATCCTTTTTTGTCACCCTGAGCGGAGTCGAAGGGCAAAAAAGATTGGAGCAAAAAGCAGGACTAACCTTAAAAAGATTTACTGCAATTGCTTTCCAAAATAAAATGAAAGTAAAATAATATTTTTCTTGGTCGGTGAGACACCAACCAATAGAAATGATTCTTCAATCGTTCAGAATGACAAAAGAGAATATGATCTAAGTACTGTATTCCGTCTTCCAAACCTGTTTATTCCCGCTATAAATCGCTTCGTTACACATGGCCACACAGATAGCCGCCTGGGTTCCGGTATTGATATTCGATGCGGGTTCCTTTTTCGTAGTTATCGATTTATAAAACTCATCTAAAGCATAATTTGTACCATCAATAGTAGGTTTGTCTAAAATCGGGATTCCGCCGTCTCTATTTACCACAATCTTTGTGGCTCCGGTTACACCATCAACTATGCCTAATTCTTTTTTAACACTTTCTTCAGGGTAAAACAAGCCGGTATTGGTAAGTAAAGAGACCGAACCTTTGGTACCTTTTATTTTAAACAGATAGCCATCATGTGCATTGCCGCAAGTGGCTCCAAAATTGCCGATCATGCCTTTTTCGTTATAACGGAGAATGGCTTGGATATTATCATAGGTTTCACGCCCGTCTTTAAACACATCTATCCCACCCGATCCCATAATTTCATCAGGCTGCGTTTCGAAAGCCCAGTTGATAAAATCAATCTGGTGCGATAAAAGTTCGGCAGCTAATCCGCCGGAATATTCCTTGTACATCCGCCAGTTAATTTTGCGTTCTAAAGCTGGATCTGGCACTGCCCTACGCCAATTACCATTGCGGTCCCAACGGCAATCGATCTGGCTAACCTTGCCCAAATAACCACTTTGGATCATATCCTTCACCTTAAAATACAAAGGCGAATAACGATACTGATACCCCACCTGAAAAACCTGATTGGGATATTGTTTTACGAGTTTTTTAAGTTCGAGCGCCTGGGCAATATTGTAGGTCATGGTTTTTTCTACATACACATGTTTGCCAGCCAGCACAGCGTCTTTGGCAATTCTGAAATGCTCGCTTAAAGGGGTGGCAATAAAAACCGCATTAATTGTTTTATCGTCTAAAACTTTATGGTAATCTTTTATGGCTTTTGCATCAGCAGGAACATACTTTTCGGTTTCCTTAAGCCTAAAATCGAGTAAATCGCAATAGGCTTTAATTTTATATTTTGCAGGCATTGATTTAATTACCGACAAAACACCTTTACCACGATCTCCACAACCAATCATGGCCACATTAATAATTTCATCAGCTATTAAACTGGCAAAACCCTGGTTACCCAAAAGCAAACTAGAGCCTAACAATGTGCTATGTTTTACAAAAGATCGACGATGCATGATATGTTAATATTTTATTTTTTTAAAATGATGATTTGGAGCGCCAGGATAATGCTGCAATTTAGTGGTAGTCCCGCCAATGCTGCAATCTTTTTGTTGCCGGTATCTACTACATTAACGAAAATGCACAAAAAGTATTTCCGCGTATGTCGGGGCTAATTAACATCATTTAGTGCCTATGGGTTTGTTTCCCGGCACAAACGCTAATGATAAACCCGATTGAGCTAAATAGCCCGCAGTGAGGTACGAACAAGGCTATAAGCGAAAGCGGGACTACCGGCCGCCATGTTAAATCAACGCTCATTTTCAAATCAAAAACTTATAAAGTCTTGATTTTAATGGTCCTGAAATCTACTTTATTGCCATGATCCTGCAACAAAATATGTCCTTTTGGTGCTTCACCAAAGTTTTTCCAATCCTTATATTTACTAATAGCAACGAGTTTTTTAAATTCTTCTGAACCACGCGTATATTCCAAAACTTTTACGCCATTTAAATAATGCTCTACCTTGTTATTTGGATACACCACCAAACGTCCGTTGTTCCAGCTTCCGATTGGGCGCAAATAACGGGCTTCTTTTTTAGCAGTCATTAAATCGTATAGAGATGCTAAGGTTCGGTTTCCATCTCTGCCCAGTTTTGCATCGGGATGTAAAACATCATCTAAAACCTGATACTCGAGACCAATGGCAGAACCTGTGTTCTTTTCGCTCAGGGTAACAAAATATTTCACGCCACTATTGGCACCAGGGGTAAGCTTAAACTCGAACGACAAATCAAAAGCAGCATATTCATCCTTGGTTACAATATCGCCGCCATTGGTCGATTCTGCACCTCCTGATGGCTCTACACTGATAACGCCATCGGCAATTTTCCATCCTTTGGCGGGGAAAGTAGTTTTATAAGCACCAACCCAGCCTGCATTGCTTTTACCGTCGAACAATAGTTTATAACCTTCCGATTTTTCGTAGGCAGATAAGGTATTTGGTGTTAAATTAACTGTATAAATTCCTTTTGGAAAAGCTTTGGCTTTTAACCCTTCCGTTTGAATGTTGATATTTTTGAAATAAACTTTCTTGCCATCATTATCGAGGTTATTGCCAATGCCATGAACCTGCAAGCCGATAAATCCTGATTTATCCAACGTATCGATCACGTAGGCAACAGGTGTTCCATTTACCCAGGTTTGGTTTCGTTGCCAATACATTCGATTTTGTAATGGTTAAACTCATTCTTTTTATACAATGGTTTTGCCGAAGGGTTAAGTTCTAAAGGGTATAACCATAACCTTCTGGCTTCGTCGTAAATTCCCCCGGTCCATGCCCTTGGTGTAGGGTCTATTTCTACCTGCCTGCCAAAAACCAATCCTTTACCGTTATTTCCTTCCGGTTTAATATGGCTGCGTGTTTGTACGCCCGAGTTGGTGGTTTCACCTTCGAGTTTTACATCCAGTTCTAAAATGAAATCGCCATACTCTTTTTCAGTGATTAAGAACGAATTTGGTGTGCCTTTGGTCATCGTTCCGATAATCATTCCATCTTCAACTTTGTATGGAGCGGCTCCTGCAACTGCTTTCCAACCGGTTAAGGTTTTACCATCAAATAATGGTTTTGCTTTTTGGGCAGCGGCTGATAAACTGATTAGCGAAAGGGCCAGAATACTATATTTTTTAAAATTTGACATGATTTGTTTTTTTGCCGTCATTACGCGGAAGAATGACAAAGCAACCTTGTCTTTGAAGGTCCGATTGCTTTGCGTTTCCAATGACGCTATTTTTTTAATATTTAAATACTTTTCCGTTTGCGATTACTTCTTGTCTGCTTTCATCGAAAATTGCTTTTGCACCCGTGCGTACCGCGGCATTGGTCATGATATTGGCAATAGAGTGTGAATAACCAGCTTCAACAGGCGCATTCGGTGTTTTACGACTGCGCACACATTCCATCCAGTTACGCATATGGCCAGAGGTTAACGCATCCCCTCCCATATTGGCACCGGTTGCAGCTTTAATTTCACTTTTACTTAAATCGAACTCAGGCAAAAGATTGGCTTTTAGGCCCATAGCTGCAGCCTCTTTCTCCTTTAAACCACCTTTCGGCGATACTTTATTGGTAATCAGATTCAACTCACCACCGTTCGAATAGTAAACCTCGCCTACATCACCCACACTATTCTGCATCCGTGAGGTAAAAGTAACCTGGAAACCATCTGTTGTATCGGGCTGGCCATAATCGAATACGGCAACCATCGTATCCCAGTTTCTGCGGCCATCTTTCCAGGTGTAAATGCCTCCGTTGGCCACTACGCTTCGTGGATGTTTTAAATTGGTAAACCAGTGCACCGTATCAATCTGGTGCGACATCCACTGCCCGGGCATCCCTGAAGAATATGGCCAGAACAAGCGGTATTCTAAATATTTTCTTGGATCGAAGGCTTCAGTTGGGCGGTTCAATAAGAATCTTTTCCAATCGATATCTTCTTCTTTTAATTTGGCTACTAAATCGGGCCTGCGCCATCGCCCTGGCTGGTTTACATTCCACACTAAATCGACAGCGGTGATCGGCCCAAATTTTCCATCCTGAATAAATTTTGCTGCATTGGTATAATTCTCACCACTCCTTCTTTGCGAACCAATCTGTACAATCTGTTTGCTTGCCTTAACGGCTTTAAATGCGGCTTTCGCATCGTCCATGGTTTCGGCAAAGGGTTTTTCTACATAGGCATCGCAACTGGCTTTTACAGCTTCGATGGTATGAAGTGCGTGCTGAAAATCGGCCGTACTAATAATCACCGCATCAAGATCTTTTGTGGCATAAAGCTCATCATTGTTCCGGCAGGCTTTAATGTCGTGACCAAATTTTGCTTTTAAATGGGCAATCCCTAGATCTCTCCGGTAGTTCCACAGATCAGAAAGGCCAACTATATCGAAATTCAGCTCCTTGTGGTGATTCAAAAAACAAGGTAACAGCGTTTCTTTAAAACGATCAGAAAATCCAACAACACCAACACGTACCCTATCGTTTGCGCCAATAATACGACCATAACTTTTAGCACTCATACCCATGGTACCTGCATAGGTTGCCGCAGCAAATATTGCTGATTGTTTAATAAATTTTCTTCTGGAATTTTCCATTTGCGGATATTAGGTTAGATTATCACTTAACTAGTTTGCCATTTGACAAACTATTTTAATAAAACCTAAAATATGGTTAATAAAAACAAACCTTAAATTTTAGTAAGTAATATTTTTGAAACCTTATACTAAAAATAATGGCTATCATCATATTAACCTTAAATAAATAGCCAGGAAGCCAATATTTAAGGTAATAACCTATTTTTATCGATATGTAGGAAAACGTTTGAAATAATTTATTCAGGTAATTTTATTAGAGTATTAAAAAATTACCTGAAAGGCTTTTATTGCCTCCAGTTATTCGTTGTTGTTTGAATAACCAAAGTATCGCGATCTTGTAGCTCATTTAAGAAACGATCATTGAAATCACCAAACAGGTGACCGCTAAAAAGAGCAGTTCTATTATACAAGCGCAATTTATAAAGATAACCGGGGATAGTAAGGGCTTTTTTGTTCCCAGTAGCTTTAAATCCTAAATCTGCCCTGTAAATAACTGAAGGTGTTGATGTTGGCTGATTGATTACCCTTACATGCTGGGTATAAATACTTGTCCTATATATTAAAAAAGCCCGGTCAAGTGATGCCTGGTTTCCGAACACCGTTCCAGGAAATAGATGAATATCTCCCTTAAAATCAATATTGGAAGAATCTTTCACTTTATAAGTCCAAAATCCTTCTAATGCGCCTGGATATTTAATTTCAGCAGAATCGGGTTTGGTAAATTTTATCTGATAAAAATTTGCATCAAAAGAATTGGCAAAGGCATTTCCCGCAAAATTGGTGATTTTTTGTTGATCCAAAACTTCGCCATCTCTGGTCCACATCCTCATTTTTCCCCTACTATAAGATTTATAATTTAAGAAAATTGGATATTTCAGTTCTTCTTCCTTATCGCTTTCTTTTTTACAGGAAACAATAAATAATAACAGGCAGGAAAAGATGTATAATAAATTTCGAGCGCGCATCATATTTTTTTAATTAAGATCTATAAGGTTTTTAGAACCTTATAGATCTATTGGGGGTTATTATCCTAAAACCGCTAAACTCTCTTCAATAATTTTGATTTTAGCTTCAGCATCGGCCTTTTTATTACGTTCGTTAGCAATAATTTCAGGCTTTGCATTCTGAACAAAGCGTTCGTTGCTCAGTTTAGCATCAACTGATTTTAAGAAACCTTGTAAATAAATCAAATCGGCATTTAAGCGTTCGCGTTCTGCTTCTATATCAACGTTTTCGGTTAACGGAATAAAGAATTCGTCTTTACCAGCCATAAAAGCAGTTGCACCTACAATTTTATCGTTTACAATTTCAGCTTCTGATACATTGGCCAATTTGAAAACAATATTTAACCATTTCTCGTAATCAAGATCAGAATTTATTTTGATGCTCAAAGGCAATGCTTCTTTAGGAGAAATCTGCTTCTGGTTCCTTACATTTCTAATTTCAGCCACCACTGTTTTAATTACCTCAGCATCTTTCAATAATTGCTCATCAAAAGCGCCGCCTTTCGGGAATTCGGCAACAATACAGCAGTCCATTTCTCCACGTTCGCCAAACAGATCATCATGCCACAGCTCTTCAGTTAAGAAAGGCATGTTCGGGTGCAACAATTTGATGATATTTTCGAAAAAGGCAATCGTAGCTTTGTAACTCTCCTCATCAATTGGCTGTTGGTAAGCAGGCTTCACCATTTCTAAATACCATGCACAGAAATCATCCCAAACCAATTTGTAAGTGATCATTAATGCTTCCGACAGGCGGTATTGTTTAAAATTGGCTTCGATTTCTACCAATGCTTCATTAAATCTATTTTCGAACCATAATATGGCCTGGGTATTCGGATTTGCTAAGTTTTCGTCAACTTCCCATCCTTTTACCAAACGGAAAGCATTCCAGATTTTGCTGGCGAAATTACGCCCCTGTTCGCAGTAGCTTTCATCGAACATCAGATCGTTTCCTGCAGGTGACGACATTAACATCCCTACACGAACGGCATCGGCACCATATTTTTCGATCAATCCAATCGGATCAGGTGAGTTACCCAACGATTTAGACATTTTACGGCCTAATTTATCCCGTACAATACCTGTTAAGTATACATTCGTAAATGGTTTTTTACCCATAAACTCATGCCCGGCCATAATCATACGGGCCACCCAGAAGAATAAAATTTCAGGTGCGGTAACCAGATCGTTGGTTGGATAATAATAATTGATGTCTTTATTTTCAGGGTTTTTAAAGCCGTCGAAAACTGAAATCGGCCACAACCATGACGAAAACCAGGTATCCATCACATCATCATCCTGCCTTAAAAATGGCTCTAACTGATGTTTGAATCCTACTTTTTCAGCTTCTGAGCAGCTTTCGTCCAAATGTTTTTTCTTCCAGAATTCTTCTAATGCTTCATCTTTAGTTTTGGCAACCACCCAATTCCCTTTATCATCGTACCAGGCCGGGATTCTCTGCCCCCACCACAACTGGCGACTAATGTTCCAATCGCGGACATTCTCCATCCAATGGCGGTAGGTATTCTCAAATTTATTCGGGATCAGGTTTACTTCTCCATTTAAAACGTCATCCAAAGCTGGCTGGGCCATTTCTTTCATCTTCACAAACCATTGCATGGAAAGTTTTGGTTCGATAGCGGCATCAGTACGTTCAGAAAAACCAACCTGCGATTTATAATCTTCAACTTTGTCTAAATGACCAGCCTCTTCCAGCATTTTGGCAATTTTTTTACGCGCAACAAACCTGTCTTCGCCCACTAAAATAACCGCTAATTCATTTAAAGTTCCATCATCGTTTAAGATATCGGTAACTGGTAAATTGTGCTTAACACCAAGCTCATAATCGTTCAGATCGTGCGCTGGTGTAACTTTTAAACAGCCTGTACCAAACTCAATATCAACATATTCATCTTCAATAACCGGAATTTCATGATTAATCAGGGGCACAAAAACCTTTTTGCCTTTTAAATGTGTAAAACGTTCGTCATTCGGGTTGATACAGATTGCTGCATCGGCCATAATCGTTTCCGGACGCGTTGTAGCTATCGTTAAAAACTGGTCTTCAGTTCCTGAAATCAGGTATTTAATGTAATATAGTTTTTGGTTTACTTCCTTACGGATTACCTCTTCATCAGAAACGGCAGTTTTACCGGCTGGATCCCAATTTACCATACGGATACCGCGGTAAATCCACCCCTTTTTGTACAAATGGATAAACGAATCGATCACCGCTTCAGAAAGATCTTCCTCCATGGTGAAACGGGTACGGTCCCAATCGCAACTTGCCCCTAATTTCTTTAACTGTTCTAAAATAATACCACCATATTTCTCTTTCCACTCCCAGGCGTACTTCAAAAATTCTTCACGAGAAAGGTCTTTTTTATTGATACCCTGCTCTTTTAACATGGCCACAACCTTAGCTTCGGTAGCAATAGAGGCATGATCAGTTCCCGGTACCCAGCATGCATTTTTACCTTGCATACGGGCTTTACGGATCAATACATCTTGAATGGTATTGTTAAGCATATGCCCCATGTGCAGCACACCGGTAACATTTGGCGGTGGAATTACAATAGTGTAAGGCTCGCGTTCATCGGGTTCGGAGTGAAAAAATTTCTTCGATAGCCAATAGCTATACCATTTATCTTCTGTTTCTGCAGGATTGTACTTGGTGGATATACTCATGAAAAATTATCAATATCAATTTGAGTGGCAAAAATACGTTTTTAAGGGCAAAAATTAAAGCAGAAATCGTTTGAAAGCAAGCATAGAAATGAAATATTATAGTTTAAGCGCCCACTATTTAATTCATCTTTCCGTCGATAATTGTATTTTAGTATACACCAAATACGCATTTCAAAGATTTGCTCCACCATAAAACCCTTTAAACTACCATGAATACTAAAAACGCTAAAATTGCTTATGCCATCTTGTGTATAACAATTGCTATCATTTTATTGTCGCACAGTGTTTTGGGCATGTTTGATGGCGGAATTAATGATTTTGGCAATCTCTATTTGAATAAAGTTGGGTTCGCGCCCTATGGAGTAGCTATTGCATGGCTAATTAAACTGTTGCATGTAGTTTGTGCAGTGCTTTTAATCATGAACAAATATATCCGGCTGGCATGTTTTGCAACCATTTTCATATTGATTATGGGCATAATTATGGTTCACTTTAAAGAAGGCTGGTTTGTTGTGGGTGGGGGAAGAAATGGCATGGAGTATAACTTCGTATTGATATGCGTACTAACCGCTATTATTTTTTTGAATTCTGACTTGAATGGTACGGCCCAAAAATCAAAAACGGAAAAATGAGCTAATCAATATCGTTAAAAACATCATCTAATTCCAATTCAAAGCCTGGTAATACCGATGAAGTGATTTTTTCGCTATGGGTAAATATTTTAGAAGGCTGAAATTTACCAGAATCATTTAAGGTATAGATTAAAATATTCTGATCGCTTTGGCTAACCACCCAATATTCTTTAACACCAAATTCTTCGTAAACGCGGTATTTATTAAGCAGTTCCATTTTGGTATTGCCGGGAGATAAAATTTCAATAACAAGATCGGGCGCACCGATACAGCCGCGGGCATCTAGTTTACTTTTATCACAGACAACACAAATATCGGGTTGTAATACAGTGTATACGTCCTTATCGGCTTTACTTTCTTTAGGGAAACGGACATCAAACGGGGCAGAATAAACCTTACATGGTTTGCCTTCCAAAAAATTACCTAGTTTCAAGAAAATATTACGAGCAACTTCCTGATGTACCCTTGAAGGCGCAGGACTCATTTTAAAGATTTTACCTTTAATCAGTTCTACTCTTTCAGGAAAAAGCCAGTTTAAATAATTAGAATAGCTATAAGTTAATGATGCATCAAGTTCCTCGAATTGCCTAACAGGCTCATCATCGTTTAAAATTGGGTATGGAACAGGTTTAGACATAAACGAATATACTAATTTTTATAGTAATCCGCCTTTCTACTTTTCAACATATCTTATTTACCATGAAGGAATTAAGGACATTAAGTTTTAGGGAATTTCTTAATTTTCTTAATGGTAAAAGTATAAACGTATTAAAACTTCATCTTCTGAATTCTTACCGCATTTAAAATGGCCAAAAGTGCAACACCAACATCGGCAAAAACAGCTTCCCACATGGTGGCAATACCGCCCGCACCTAAAATCAAAACCAGTGCTTTTACCGCGAATGCCAATACGATATTCTGGATCACAACCTTTTTGGTTGCCTTACCGATTTTAACTGCAGTTGCAATTTTAGAAGGCTGATCGGTTTGGATAACCACATCGGCCGTTTCAATAGCAGCATCGCTTCCCATCGCCCCCATGGCAATACCAATGTCGCTAATGGCCAATACAGGCGTATCATTTATTCCGTCGCCAACAAAAGCGACTACCTTACTTTTGTCGCTTTTAATTTCTTCTAGCCTGGCTACTTTATCTTCAGGTAACAAATCGCCAAAATAAGTACCAATACCTAAACCTGTTGCTACTTTTTTAACAATTGAAGTTTTATCACCGCTCAGCATCACTACCTGTTTTATTCCGTTTTCATGGAGCTGTTTGATGGCTTCTGCGGCGTCTTCTTTTATTTCATCGGCAATTAAAACATACCCTACATATTTTTCGTCAACCGCAACAACCACAATACTTTCTTCAATAGCTGTAATCTTGGCATCAAAGGCAATACTAAATTTCGCTAAAAGCTTTGTGTTCCCTGCCAAAACAACTTTGCCATTTACCGATCCTTTTAGGCCCATTCCAGCAATTTCCTCAATATTTTCGGCGGGATGAATTTCTTTCTGGCCTGCGTATTCTACAATGGCCTTAGCAATTGGATGGGTAGATTTTGCTTCAACCGCAGTTAACAAATTTAAAAATTCTGCTTCATCGATACTGCTTTCTACTTTCTGAACCTTAAAAACACCTTTTGTCAAGGTTCCCGTTTTATCCATGACTACAGTATTTAACTTGGTAATTAAGTCAAGAAAATTAGAGCCTTTAAAAAGAATGCCATTTGCCGATGCTGCACCAATGCCACCAAAATAACCCAATGGGATGGAAATGACCAGCGCACAAGGGCAAGATATTACCAGGAAAACCAGTGAACGGTACAACCAGGTTTGGAAATGATATTCGCTCCCTAAAACCAAAATTGGGATAGTAACCAGTGCGAGGGCTAAAAAGAAAACAATTGGTGTATATATTTTCGCAAACTTGCGGATAAAGAGTTCGGTTTTAGCTTTACGCGTAGTGGCATTCTGAACCATTTCCAAAATGCGCGACAATGCACTATCGGCAAAAGCCTTGGTTACTTTTACTTCAACTACCTTATCCAAGTTAAGCATCCCCGCTAAAATCGATTCGCCTTTATTAATTGTACGTGGTTTACTTTCGCCTGTTAAGGCAGCGGTATTAAAACTGCTTTTATCCCTGATCAGTTCCCCATCTAAAGGAATTTTTTCTCCAGCCTTTACTTGTATGGTCTCGCCAATTTCTACCTTTTCGGGATTAATATCTTCGTATTTTCCATTTCGGAACACATGTGCCACATCTGCACGGACATCGAGTAAAGCCTTGATATTCCTTTTGGCACGGTTTACCGCAGCCATTTGAAACAACTCTCCAATGGTATAAAAAAGCATTACCGTTACGCCTTCCGGATATTCGCCAATGGCAAAAGCACCGATTGTAGCGATAGACATTAAAGAGAATTCGGTAAAGAAATCTTTGGCTTTAAAAGTTTCCCAAACCTCACGTAAAACCGGAATGCCCACAGGTAAATAAGCTACTATGTACCAATAAGGTCGGATGATCTGAAATGCAGTAACCGTAAAAAGATTGTCAAACGCAATTCCGATCAGCAGCATAACCAATGTTACAATGGCTGGCAGATAAGTTTGAAAGGCCGATGGATCTCCACCGTGATCGTGGTCGTGTTCGTCGCCTTCTTCGTGTACATGATCGTGGTTATGTTTTGGGGCGGAATGTACTTTACTGCTGCAACAGCTATCTTCTTTATCGTGTGAGTGGCTCATTATATCTATTGTATGCTAAACATCATTTTTATTTATTATCGATTAAACCTCGCGGGTTTAGATAACCGTTTTCAAATTTATGGAAAATAAAATGCTTTATCCCGAATCATTCTTAATAGCAATATTTTTTACAAGCACACAATAAATTTTGTTAAAAAATGTTAATAGTATATAAAAGATTTAAAATCATGAAATCTATTAAAATTTCTTTTTCAGCGTCCGAACTTATTAGGCGACTTGGTTTAGCAAAAATTTACTACTGGTTTAACAAGTAATATTCTTAATATATAACACCAGTATTAATTAGTATTTCATAAATTTCGCATAATTACTAACTTATTAAGCGAATGAGATACCAAAATTTGAAAAGATATTTTGCGGCGCTAGGTATAGTCGCTGCCAGCTTTTCTGCAAATGCACAAACCAAAAAATTTATCGACCCTGCTAACATGGATCTTTCTGTTAAGCCAGGCGACGATTTCTACACCTACGCAAGTGGTACGTGGATAAAAAATAACCCGGTTCCTGCTAAAGAAACACGTTGGGGTTCATTTAACGAACTTCGAGATTTCAACATCAACGCCGTAAAGTCTTTAGTTGAAGATGCAGCTGCTGATAAATCTGCTCCTGCAGGCTCCGTTAAGCGCAGGGTTGGCGATTTTTATACGGCTGCCATGGATAGTGCAACCATAGAAAAACTAGGCTATACACCAATAAAAGCCGATTTAGAAAAAATTAAACAGATTAAAAACATCCAGGGCGTGCTAGATCAGGTGGCTTATATGCGAACCAATGGTTTAGGCGGTGGAATGTTCGGTTTAGGTGTTGGCCAAGACCGCAAGAATGTAAACAAATACATGGTAAATATTGGTCAGGGCGGTACAACCCTGCCGGATCGCGATTATTATCTGAAAGATGACACGCGCAGTGTTAAGATCCGTGAAGCATATAACACCTATATGGTTACTTTATTTACTTTAACGGGAAGTACACCTGAAGAAGCAAAACAAAAAGCAGCTACTGTTTACAAAATCGAGAAGCAATTTGCGGAAGCACAGATGAGCCGTTTAGAAATGCGTGATCCTTACGCTACCTATAACAAACTTACTGTTGCAGAACTAAACAAAAAAACTCCGGATATTAACTGGATAACCTATTTGCCTAAGTTCAAAATCAAAAATCAAGATACCGTTCTGGTTTCTTCACCTAAATTTATGGCAAGCCTGGATGGAATGTTGAAATCGGTTCCGGTTACAGATTGGCAAACATATCTGGAGTGGAACATCTTAAAAGGTTCGGCATCGAGCTTAAGTTCTCCTTTTGTTAAGGCAAGTTTTGCTTTTACACAGGCGCAAACTGGTCAGAAAGTACAAACACCACGTTGGCAACGCATGTCATCTTTAACCGATGGCACTATTGGCGAATTACTAGGTCAGCTTTATGTAGCCAAATATTTTAAGCCAGAAGCTAAAGAACGCATGAACCAGATGATTGTGAACTTGCGTAAAGCTTTCGAAATCAGGATTAATGGTTTAGAGTGGATGAGCCCTGAAACCAAACAAAAAGCATTAGCTAAATTACATGCATTTACGCCAAAAGTAGGTTATCCGGAAAAATGGAAAAACTATGATGGTTTGGTGATTAATAAAGGTACTTATTTCCAAAACTTACGCAATGCAAGTGTTTGGGGTTACAACGAAATGATTGATCAGTTAGGTAAACCTGTCGATCGCAAACGTTTTGGCATGACCCCTCCAACGGTTAATGCCTACTACAGTCCCACTTTGAACGAAATTGTTTTCCCCGCAGGTATTTTACAGTTCCCTTTCTTCGATCCAAATGCTGATGATGCCGTTAATTACGGTGGTATCGGTGCGGTAATCGGTCACGAAATGAGCCATGGTTTTGATGACAGCGGAAGCCAGTACGATGCTGCCGGGAACTTAAAAAACTGGTGGACAGCCGAAGACAAAGCAAAATTTGATGCTAAGACAAAAGCTTTAGGCGAGCAGTTTGATGGCTATACCGTATTGGATACAGTTCATGTAATTGGTAAATTAACCATGGGCGAAAACATTGGCGATTTAGGAGGCTTAAATGCGGCGTATACTGCTTTTAAAATGACTAAACAAGGCCAGAGCAACGAGAAAATTGATGGTTTTACGCCAGATCAGCGTTTCTTCCTTGCCTGGGCACAGGTATGGAGAGGTAATATTTTACCTGAAAGTGCTGCTCAGTTAATTAAAACCGATCCACATTCTCCAGGCCCGTACCGTACCATTGGTGCACCTGTAAATATGGATGCATGGTACAATGCTTTTGATGTTAAACCTGGCGATAAATTATATAAAAAACCAGAAGACAGAATTAGAATGTGGTAGATTGAGGTAGAAGGTTAAAAGGCGGAGGCTTTAAGGCTTTTCCACTTAATAGTTTGAAATCAATTATTTATCATCCCTATATTACAAGCGCCCCGATTTAATTGGGGCGTTTTGTTTTATAAGTGTGGTGTCAGATGTTACCATCTGACAGTGGCTGAAATTATCGATTGAATTCAGCGGATTAATCAATTCTTGTTAGATATTGAATAAATCAGTCGGATGGTAACATCCAACTGCACGATCATTCATTTGATTTCGCAAATCAAAAATTATCCCACTCCTTTCAACAATTCTTAATTATCATTCTATCTTTGGAAAAACATAAGCCCCTTTTTCATGAGAAGCGCATTCAAAACAATTCTTATCCTAAGTTTAACTTTATCTTCTTCAATAACCTTTGCTCAAGATAATAAGTTAATCAGTCTCGAAGCATTGGTAAATAAAACCGATCCGGCCTGGCCGTTGGTAAAAAAGTGGATCGATTCTGCCAAAAATAAGGTGGAGGTTCTGCCCGTTGATTCTGCAAAAGCAAAAGAAGTTTTATATAACTCGCAAATGACTACCTATGCAACACTTGGCTCTGTAATTTACAATACCGGCGGCATTATGGTTGATAATGGCTGGATTAGAATTTTAGGCTCGGGCAGCGAAAGATTGAGCCGAAACGTTGCTGAATGGAACAAAGGAAAAACCATAAAAGAATATGGCGATAACATCCCCTACCTGTTAATTGCCGATGATGCTGTGGGTGGTTTCTTTGCTATCAATTATGGCGGTTTGGGTAAAGATATTAAAAATGTGTATTACCTGGAGCCTAATAGCTTAACCTGGCAGCCACTTGGGGCCGGCTATGGCGAGTTTCTTGTTTTTTGTTTTGATAGTGATCTTTCTAAATTTTATAAAGGCTTACGTTGGAGCAGCTGGAACCAATTTATTGCAAATTTAGATGGCACCAAAACTTATAGCTTCCGCCCTTATTTATGGGAAGAAGGTACCGACATTGATAAATGCACTCGGAAACTTGTTGGGATTGAAGAAATGTATCGTTTTAATATTATGAAGTCGAAAGAACTGAATGCTGATAAAGGCATAAAAAAAGATGATACGCAAAAGAAAGAAACCAAAGAGGAAACCAAAAACGAGCAGTAAGTTACTGTCTATAAAACAATTATATGACTAATACACTTGCTACCATTACCCAGATCAAAAACACCAGGGCTTTTATACTAGAACTGGTAAAGGATTTGAGCATCGAACAGTTAAATAAAATCCCTACAGGTTTTAACAATAACATCGTCTGGAATATTGCGCATTTAACCGCTGCGCAGCAAAATATGTGTTATGTAAGATCAGGCTTAGCAGTAACCGTTAAAGAAGAACACTTTTCGGCATTTTTAAGCGGTACAAAACCAGATAAATTTATTGAAAAACAAGAGATTGATTCCATTTTCGATGCACTCTTAAACAGTATGGATCGCCTGGCAGCAGATTATACCAGTGGGATTTTCGTAGAATTCGATCTTTGGGATAAACGTTACGGCATGAAATTAAACTCAATAGAAGATGCGATAAATTTTATCCCTTTCCACGAGGGCATGCATATCGGCTACATTATGGCCTTAAAGAAACTTGTATAAAAAAACTTGCAATAAAGATATTCCTTTTCTTCAATGGCAAAACTTAAGCGTACTTTGCCTGTGTTTTCTTAGGTAATTTAGCTAAAACCATGGCTCTCGAATCGGCCACTCTTTTTTTCAGTTCTGTTTCATTAAACACCTCGAGGTTATCAACACGTATCCATTGTCGTTTAGCCATATGATGGGCCTGCTGTATGCCATCTCTAGCCGTTAATGCATCAAACTCTTCGGGATCACACTTTATAGAGAAACTGTTATCTTCATCAATAGCGATAATGAAATACATTTTTTCTTCAATCATAAAGCATAAATGTCCCCATTTCATTCCCTCGGTTGTACCAGGTAAATTCAAACAATATTCTCTGAAAGATTCGATATCCATACTTAGGGTTTAGGGTTTAGGGTTTAGGGTTTAGGGTTTAGGGT
>Ga0157369_10001484_pt1 | contig 28777 bp, 27 predicted proteins | sample C25metaG_FD_113461 | JGI IMG/M metagenome (GOLD analysis project Ga0157369, IMG submission 113461) | Corn rhizosphere microbial communities from Kellogg Biological Station, Michigan, USA - C2-5 metaG | ecosystem: Host-associated > Plants > Roots > Rhizosphere > Soil | place: USA: Michigan... | reverse complement strand
TCTTTCCATGCCGCAGGTCACGAATTCGATCTGGCGGGCCTGCTTCCGAGCGGACACGAAAAAGCCCGACGGTTGGCGTCGGGCTTCTCTTCTTTGCAGCGAAACAAACTTACTTCAGTCCGCGATGTTCGAGCAGTGGTTCGATGTCCGGCGGTCCGCCGTAGAACTGCTCAAAGAGAACTTCCGGATTCGCGCTGCGTCCGCGCGACAGCACTTTCGCTCTGAGGAAGTCGCCGTTCGCGCGCTGCAAACCACCGTGGGTCCGGAACCAATGCTCGGTGTCACGCGCCAGGACTTCGCTCCAGATGTAAGCGTAGTACCCGGCCGCGTATCCGCCGGTAAACGAATGCGAGAAATACAGGCTGTGATAGCGCGGCGGCACGGGTGCGTAGTCGACGCCCGCCTTTTTCAGCGCCGCGACTTCGAATTCCGCCACGTTCTCGGCGGGCGGCACTTGCGTCACATCGATCTGGTGCCACGCCTGGTCGAGCAGAGCCGCAGCGATGTACTCCGTGGTCGCGTAACCCTGTCCGAACTTTTGCGACGCCAGCACCTTGTCGAGCAGCGCCTGTGGCATCGGCGCCCCAGTCTGGTAATGCTTCGCGTAATGCGTCAGAACCTTGGGATCGCGCGCCCACATCTCGTTGTACTGCGATGGGAACTCGACGAAGTCTCGCGGTACTGCTGTCCCGGAGAGTGACGGGTAATGGGTGTCAGACAACATCCCGTGCAACGCGTGGCCGAACTCGTGGAACATGGTCGTCACTTCATCAAAGGTCAACAGAGCCGGTTGGCCCGCCTGCGGCTTGGGAACATTCAGGTTGTTGACGATCACCGGTTTCAAGCCAAGCAGCCTGGACTGCTCAACGTAGTTGCTCATCCAGGCCCCGCCGCGCTTGCTGTCGCGCGCGAAGTAGTCGGCGAGGAACAGCCCCAGCGGCGCGCCGTCTCCGTTGAAGACTTCGAAAATTCGCACGTCGGGGTGGTAGACGGGCAGGTCGCGACGTTCCTTGAAGCTCACGCCGTACAACTCATGTGCCGCATAGAAGAGCCCGTCCTGCATCACGCGGTTCATTTCGAAGTATGGCTTCACTTCGGATTGGTCGAAACCGAAGCGCGTCTTGCGGACTTGTTCCGCGTAGAACGCCCAGTCCCACGGTTGCACCGTGAACGACTCGCCTTTGGTCGCCTTCGCCTGCTCTTCGATCGCTTTCTGGATCTCGGCTGCTTCCTTGCGCGCATTCGCGATGGCCGGCGCGACTAACCGCGCCAGCATCTGGTTGACCGCCGCGGGAGTCGCCGCCGTGCCGTCCTCGATGGAGAAGGACGCGTAGTCCGCGTAGCCGAGCAGCTTGGCTTTCTCTGCGCGCAGTTTCGCGATCTTCGAAACGACGGGCCTGTTGTCGGCTTCGCCCTCGGCGTTTCGCGCGATGGACACTTTGTAGATCCTCTCGCGAAGCTTGCGGTCTTTCAGATTCGCCAGCGCGGGCTGAATCGTGGTGTTCTGGAGCGTGATCACCCACTTGCCCGCCAGCCCGCGCGCCTTGGCCGCTTCGGCGGCGGCGCCAATCTGCTCGGGCGAGAGTCCATCGAGTTCCGCGACGGTATCGACAACCACTGCGCCGTCCTTGGTGGACTTCAGTACGTTCTGCTGGAACTGGTTGGTCAGGGAAGCGATCTGCTCATTCAACTGCTTCAGCTTCGCCTTGTCGGCATCGTTGAGCTTAGCGCCCGCGCGCACGAACTCAATGTAAGTGCGCTCCAGCAGTTGCAGAGACTCGGGATCCAGGTTCAGCGAGGCGCGCTTTTCGTGGATCGCGTTCACCCGCTTGAACAACGCGGAATCGAGCATGATGGCGTCGGCGTGCGCCGCCCGCTTCGGCGCCATCTCGGAAGCGATCTTCAGGATTTCCGGGTTGGTGTTCGAACCGTTGAGGTTCGAAAACACCGCGGAGACGCGCTCCAGCAACCGGCCCGACTTCTCCAGCGCCACCAGCGTGTTTTCGAAGGTCGGAGCCTCGGAATTGGCGTCGATGGCGTCGATCTCGCGGCGCTGCTCGGCCATTCCGGCTTCAAATGCCGGCCGGAAGTCCGCGTCCTTAATGCGATCGAAAGGAGGGAACTGATAAGGGAGGGTGCTCGGCTTCGCAAACGGATTGTCTTGCGAGAGCTGCGTGACGGGAGGGTTCTGGGCTTCGATGGGCAAACTCCAGTTTATCGAAACCAGGGCGATGGCGACGAGCAGCCACCCGAAAAATCTCTTATGCATTAGATGAGCTCCGCGGAGGCGGACTCTGACGCCCCCTGCTGTGTGACGAACAGGCCATTATTGAGAAAAACAAGGCGGCGGGCATGTGACACGTGTCACCGAGCGAGACACTCTCAGGCGGTTTCGGGGCGAATCTCGGCGCGCGCCGCGTCCCATGGAAACCATTCGCGGCACACGACGCAGAAGCTGACGTTCTCGCGGAAGCGTGCGCGGGCTTCCGCGAGCGTGGTCACGATGCCGGAGCACACGGCGCCGTCGCATCGCGGGCAGCGGACATATAACACGCCGGGAGTCTTCATTTGAGCACCAGTGTGTCCAGAGGTCGTCTATCTGCGATGTGACGGAAATCACAGGGCGATGTTCGATCCCAAGGCATTCGGCGCGGGAAAAACGTGAGTAGCTGCCGGTCAGATTTGTTGCCGCTTTGGGACAAACCCGCCGCTCGGAACGTCCTCTAACCAAGTCTCTTGCTGCGCGTAAAGCGCCGAGCGCGCGGAAGTGGAGGACATGCAATGCGAAAGACCCTGATTTTTGTTTCGATCCTGCTGTTGTGCGCGGCGTTCGCCGTCGCCCAGCAGCCGAGCACTACCACGCCAAGCGCTCCGGCCCCTGACACCCAGGCAACGCCACCGAGCACGCAGGCAACGCCTCCGGCCGCGCCATCCGCCGGAATGCCTAACACCGACGACATCAACGTGATCGAAGGCTGTCTCGGCGGATCCTCGCCGAACTTCACCGTCACCGACAAGACCGGCACCACCTACAAGCTCGACATCCCGCCGGGCGCCGACGCCTCCGTGCTGGCAAAGCACATCGGCGACTCCGTCCAGGTGCAGGGCAACGTCTCTAAGAGCAGTGCGACCAGCGACTCCGGATCGAAAGACGGCGGCAGTATTGCCGTAATGCGGATCGGGAAGGGCGCGGGGACCTGCTCAGGCAGCGCGACCGGCAGCGAAAAGCCGCAGAGCGACAAGATGCCGAGCGACAAGCCGCAGACCGATAAGCCGCCCAAGAGCGAAAAGCCGATGAGCGAAGAACCACCGGCCGGAGTTCCCAAGCCGCCGAAGCAATAACCTCGAGACTGAAAGCGACGAATCCCCAGACGCAAGTCTGGGGATTTCTATTTTCGCGGATTGTGCTGCGCCGGCGGCTTGGGCGGCGCTTCGACCCGCTTCTCTTCCAGGATTACCTTCGTCGGCTTTTGCTGCTTGTCTTCCACGATCCGGAAAGTCACGCTCGGTGACGGCTGTGCGGGATCGACGACGACCGCCTGCGAGGCGTCGGAAGCGAGCGCCGTGTCTTCAGGCAGCGTCTTCGCGTCCAGCACAATGGTGTAGCTGCCTGCAGGCATGTTGAAGAAGGCGAAGCGGCCGTCTTTGTCCGGCGTCGTGTAGCGATGAACGGGCAGCAGGCGAATGACGATGGGCTCGATGTCCACGCCCGCCGGCGCCTCAATCCTGCCGTGCACGCTCGCCAGCGGAACCACGTCCATGTCGACGCGAGCGATGCTTTTGGGCGCGACCCGCACTCGTTCGCCCGTATGCTCGCCGGCGTCGAAGTCGGACGGCAGTTCGGGAATCGCGAGACCGACGTCGTGGAATCCTTCCGCAACGTTCGGGAATACGTAATATCCGCGCTCGTCGGTCAGCGCCGTGAGGCGATGATCGAGGGAGATGGGAATCCCAGCGGCGGGACGTTCGCCAAACGACGACACCGCCTTCACCATGCCGGCAACCGAGCCGAGCAGCGGCACCTGCTGCATCGGCGAACCGAAGGCGTCCGTCTGCATCGTCGAACCCCAGCGGAAGTGACGGCTCAGCTGGAAGTAAACGCTCCACTGGTTGAAGCCCGCGAGCGTTGTCGGGATCGGTGCGCCGTTGTTCTGCAGCGCGAAAATGCTCGCCGGGTTGAGGTCGGAGTTCAACGTGTTGCGGAAGATTTCCGCCGAAAGCTGCCACTCGCGAGTGAGCGTCGCGGAGCCGCCGAACGAGGTGGAGTTGTACGAGCTGGTGGCAAACAGGGTCTTGTTCGCCAGGTCGTTGCCCCACTGCGCCTGCGCGAACACACTCATGCGGCGCAGGTTCAGGGTCGCCGAAGCGCGATAAAACAGCGAGGACTTGACCGCGCTGCCCATCATCTCCTGATGCCGGACAGCTCCGGTAAAGGTCAGGCGGCGGAGGGCGAATGAGTCTTCGAACTCGAGATGGCGCTGGCGCTGCTGATCGGCCGGACTCTTCAACCGTAATTCGAGCAGCGATACGCGCACGGAGTGGCGCCAGAACGTGCGTGACAGGCTGAAGTTCGTCTGCCGGTTTCGCATCGGATAGAGATTGGACACCTCCGGCCCGGTTGCGTTAAATCGGGCCTGCGAATAGTCGGCCATGGCGCTGACTTTGAACGGCAGAAGAATGCTGACACCGCCGGAAAGATTCGGCGAGGTGAACGTCGGAGCCCGTGGATCGTGGTCCAGGTTGTTCCGGTACTGGCTTGCCGACGCGTGCAGGTCGAGCCACCGGAATGGGCGAAACGCAATGTCGCCAAACGCGCCACGGCGATCTCCGCTGGCGTATCCCAGCAGCGGCAGGTAAGCCGCGCTCTGGTACGCGTAGTTGGCGCGGATCGTTAGCTTCTTCGATTCGAATACCGGTCCACCGTAAAACGAGAAGGGCTGCGGGCTGGGCTTACCCGGCGCGGCATCAACGCGCGAGTACGATGCTTCGCCGTAAAGGCTCAGGTGCTTTTGCACCTTGAACAAGGATTGTGCCGACACGATCTGCGCGGCGTCGTACGCGTGTCCGACCGACACCAGCGACTGCGTGCTCTTGCTGTTGAGGTCGGTCCAGACGGCGGTGGCGCGAACGGCCACGCGAAGCCGGTCTCCGAAGCGCTGCTGCAACGATCCGGCGGCAATCTGCTGCGGCAGTAGCAGGCGAAAGGGAAGCCTGGGGCCCTGCAACAACGACGATTCGCCGGCGTAGAACGTCAGCGTGCGGTTGTCCTGCTTCGCCTCGACGCGAACGCCGCGCGCATTGACGTCGGGGCTGTAGATATTCAGGAACGGATTGCCCACCATGTCGTTCGGTGTGCGGAAATCGCCCGCGGTGAATGCCCAGTGGCGATTCGCCCATGCCACTCCCGACAGCTGCGCGTACATGTCTCCGGTTTGCAGACCGCTCTGGCTATCGAAGCCTTCGAACTTCGCTTCCATCAGGCCGAGCTTGGGAATGAACTCGTGCAGATCGAGGCTCACTCCCGAAGTGTGCACGGCTTCCTGGCCGGTTCCCGCCATGTAGTAGCCGCGAACCGCAAAGTCGGCGGTGCCCGCTGCCTCCGAGCCGGGTTCCTTCGCCGCCGGAACGTCGGGTTCGGACGACGCGGGCCGCCCTGCGGCGCGCGCGGACTCGCGCGTCAATTTCGATACCGTGAGCGACGGCTCGGACGTTTTCGTCGCATCCTGCGATTCTTCGGTTTGCTTCGGGATCAGGACGACGGTGGTTGGAGAAGTCTGCACTTCTACGGCAATGCGCGGCGATTGGGGCGCCGCATTCTGGGCCGAGGCTCCGAGCACCAACATCAATGCTCCGGCGATGACCCATGCAGGCGCCGTGTCTCGCCGAAGATCTGCCTCGCACGCCATGGTGCTAGTTCCTTCTGGTGGTTCCGATCGTGACGCTGCCCTCCTCGATCTCCCCCGCGCCGATGTCGACGCGCGCGCGCAGCTTGTACGTCCCCTTGCTCAGGTCCGTCTTGAGCGGCATCACGATTCGCAGGTTGCGACCGGGAAGCGAGGGTACCGAGGGCAGCTCGACGCGCTCCACGAGTTCGCTGTTTTCGGCGAGGAGTTCAATCGCGCCGGTGGGCCGGAAGTGCATCCTGCCGCTGTTTTCCAGCACAATCACGGCCTGGTAGATCGGCACTTCTTCGGGGTGCTCCGGTTGGGCAGCCTGTTTGACGCTCGGATCCGGCCCTTTGACGGTTTCCACCAGAATCTCCTTCAGCTTGCCCTGGATGGGCGGATCGCCGACCACGACGTAAAACGCCGTGATGACGCGCACCGCCGTCCGCAGTCCAGTGGCTAGCTCGCCCGCAACCGGCAAGGTGGTGAATCCTGCCGCGCAGTGATAGCTGCCCGTCTGTGCGTTCGCCGGAACGCGGACGGTGTAGCGGACCTGGATCTGCTGGCCGTCGCTGCCTTCCATCTCCCTCGGGTTCAGCGACAGCCACGGCCTGCACGACGTCTCCGCTTCACTCGCGATGGCGTGGTCGAATTGCGGACTCGACGTCGGATCGATGTAGAAATCGTCGAGTTCGGAGCGTATTCGCTGCGTGGATGCGGAATCCACGCTCACGGTCAACGTCCCTGAGCGCTGCGTGCCGGGTGCGGCGCGCAGTTCCACGCGCATCGGCGCTAGTCCAAGCCCCGTCTGCGCGGCGGCTTGCGGAGCGTCGACAGCAGTCAGGATGAGCGCGATCAGCCCGATACGGTATAGGTGAGCGGAAGTGTGCATGAGTTCACCGCCACGTACTTGAAATCGTCTGTGAAGCTGTATGTGATGTTGGCAGTCACGTTCTTCTGCGGGTTCGCGTTGCCGGTATTGCCGGTCGCCAGCGTGATCGTGGATCCGGACGAGAGCGTCACATCGGAGGCGACGCAGCTCCCATTCCATCCGCCACTATTGGCGGCGCTCACGCTATTGCAAGTCACCTTGACGGCGGTCACCGGCACGGGTGTCGTCGTGCAGCTCGTCAGCGTGGTCTGCGAAGGGACTTGTACCGTCAGGGTCCACGTCGTGTTGTTGGCCTGCTTCTGGCTCCAGTTGACGGTTACGCCGGTGTTCGGCGACGGAATCGATTGCGGATTCGTAGCGCCGATAGCCCCTGCCGTTACCGTCAAACCCTGGACCGTGGTCAGCGCCAGTCGCGTCGTCACTTTAAGGATGGCGCGCGCCGGGACGCCGCCCGGCAGCAGGCGGGCATCCGCCGAGCTGCCGAGCAGCAGGATCATCACAAGCGCCGTGATGCGTTTTGCGGGCATTGGCGTCCTCGTACCGTCTCCACGACCTACGACGCGCTGATCGTGAACGTGACCGTCGCCGTGTACGTACCGGTCGAGTATTTCGGGTCGTTCGTCAGGCTCCAGCTCACCGAGCCGCTATTGCCGGTGCTGGTCGACTTGGCGTCGGCGCCAAACGTCGCTACATCGGTCGCGCTCGCGGCTACCGTCGTCGCGGTTTGCGTTCCGGTGCACGCGGAGCCGGGTGCGGCAACCGTGCAGGTATACGTCAGGGCGTCGCCGGAGCTAGGCGGCGTCGTAACGCAAGGTCCGCCGGACGCGCAGTTGAAGTCGGTCGAGACGTAGAGTTGGACCTTGCCCGTCCCACTCGACTTCGACGTGCGGATCTTGTAGCTGAAGTTCGTCGTCCCGGTGAACGGATTGGCGAACAACCCGCCACTGGTGGTCAGGTTCGTGGTCAGACTGCCGGTGTCGATCGAGATTGCCGCCTCGACCGGCACCTGGACCGACAAGTTCGCGGTGCCTGAAGTGTTCCAGGTTTGCGCGTAGCCAATCGTGGTGCTTAGGGCCAGAAGCGCGATGGTGAAAGCAAACTTACGCATGGTGTTTCTCCTCTTAAACGGCGCTTGCCGTGAATGTCAGCGTGGCCTGATAGGTCCCGGTGGAATACTGCGGGTCGTTGGTTAACTGGAAGTTGAGTGTTTGGGTTTGCGGATTACTGCCCGTGCAACCCGATCCCGTGCACGCTGCCGCGCCAATGTTGACAACGTTTGTTCCGGCGGTCGTCGACACCGTCAACGGTCCGGAACAGCCGGTGCCGAGCGACGTGCTCGAGCAGGTGTAGGTGAGGGCGTCTCCAGGGGAGGGAGGCGAGGCGATCGAAGGACCGCCGGCGGGCGTGAAGTCCGCCGTGGCCCGCAGTTGAATGTTGGCGCTGCCTCCAAGCGTGCTGGTTCGCACCTTGTAGGACAGCAGCATGGAGCCCGTGAAGCTGTTGGTGAACGCGCCGCCGCTCGTCGTCATCGCTACCGGGTTTACCGAAACGATGGCCACCGCCCCGATAGACACCGTTAAGGTCTGCGACGTCGAAACGGTGTTGGCCAACGCGCTGCCGGTAAGCAGTACTGCCAGCCAGACTCCCCGAATTGCGGCCCGCGTGAACATAAGGTTCCTGTTTCGTCTATCGGAACCACTCTTGTCAGGGCCGACTGCCAAGAGGACATGTACTAAAACATCATGTTGGCATGTACCAACAGCGAAACTATGCGCATACTCGCTCTGAAGTAGGGGAGTGACAATACGCTAAAGTGTGTAGAGGGCTGTTCCGATTGCGGAAGAGGCGTGGGGTAACATGCAGTTACTGTTAAGTATGTACCGTATTTCCAATTTCTTATGGCCAAGTTACCGCTGCGACTACGGTCGTAACTCGATTACTTTGTGAACCAAAGAGTTGAGTTTCGCGTTCGACTGTTCGTAGAAATGACAGCCTGAAAAGGTCATCCACGGACCGGTTACCCTCTAGCGGTCGCTTACGTCTCATCGCAAATGTTTGTAGATCAGCTCGAGCAGCTCGTCGTACATCGCGTGCGACTCTTCCGCCGTGCCATGGGTGATGGCATGGGCGGCGCAATGATGAAGATGGTTGCGCATGAGTGAGCGGCCAACGCTCCGCAGCGCCTCCTGCACCGACGCCACCTGCACGATGATGTCGGCGCAATAGCGGTCTTCCTCGACCATGCGCTCCAGGCCGCGGATTTGTCCTTCAATGCGGCGCAACCGGTGAAGGTTGGACGTCTTGATCTGCGGATCGACGCCCATCGCCTTCCGAGGATGCTTCGTTCCATGTGGCGCCGATGTACGGCGCGATTTGCTCTTCGACGATGTCATTTCATTCTCCGAGTCAAGCCAGCCGCACTCGCTTGAGGCGAAGGCTGTTGCTCACCACGCTCACCGAACTGAATGCCATGGCGGCGCTCGCCAGCACCGGGCTGAGCAGGATGCCGAACGCCGGGTACAGCACGCCCGCCGCGATGGGAATTCCGATCACGTTGTAAACGAAGGCCCAGAACAGGTTCTGGCGAATCACGCGCATGGTCGCGCGCGACAGAGCGATCGCTGCCGCCACTCCGCGCAGGTCGGAGCGCATCAGGGTCACATCGCCTGCTTCCATGGCGATATCGCTGCCACCGCCGAGGGCTATGCCGACATCCGCCTGCGCCAGCGCAGGCGCGTCATTGATTCCGTCGCCCGCCATTGCCACCTTGGCGCCGGCCGCTTGCAGTCTCTTGATTGCGTCGACCTTTCCTTCCGGCAGGACGCCCGCGATCACGTCCTCGATCCCGACCTGCTGCGCAATCGTCCGCGCTGTACGCTCGTTATCACCCGTGAGCATGACGACGCGAAGCGACTCCCGCTTCATGCGATCGATCGCCTCGCGCGACGTCGCCTTGATCGGGTCCGCAACCGCGATTACGCCCGCCAGCCTTCCGCCGACCGCAATCCAGAGCGGCGTTTTGCCTTCGCCGGCCAGACGGACAGCCGCGTCTCTCAGGGGAACCGTGTCCACGCCCGAGTTACTCATTAACGCGTCATTGCCGATGACAATATCCCGACCTTCGAGTCGCCCGACCGCGCCGTGACCCGGTTTTGCCTCGAACGATTCCAGCGATACGCTCTCCACGCCGAACTTGCGCGCATGACGCACCACCGCGCTCGCCAGTGGATGCTCGCTCCGCGCTTCGACTGCGGCGGCGACGCGCAGCAGCGCCCGCCGTTTCTGCTCGCGCTGTGCGTCGAGCAGATCATGTTCGTCGACCACCGGGAGCACAACGTCGGTGACTTCTGGACGCCCCTCGGTGATGGTGCCGGTCTTATCCAAGACCACCGTGTCGATGCTTCCGAGACGTTGCAGCGCCTCTCCACCTTTAATAAGGAGACCGGAAGCGGCGCCGCGGCCGGTTGCGACCATCACCGCCGTCGGCACCGACAGTCCCATGGCGCACGGACAAGCGATGATCAGCACAGTGACGGCTGCGGCTGCGGCGCGCACCCATCCTTCCGCGGGCGCAAGCAGTCCCCACGCCAGCAGCGTAGTCAGTGCGAGCGCCAGCACCGTCGGAACAAAAATCGCGCTGATGCGGTCGGCCAGCCGCTGGATTGGCGCTCGCGAGCCTTGCGCGTCGCGCAGCAGCTTGACGATATGCGCCAGCACGCTGTCGGCGCCGAGCGTGGTCGCGCGATATCGCAACCAGCCCGTGGTATTCATCGTTCCGCCGATCACTCGCGCGCCCGCCGTTTTCGGCACCGGCATCGATTCGCCCGTCAACATCGACTCGTCCACGCTGCTGCTGCCTTCGAGCACCTCGCCATCCACCGGCACGCGTTCGCCCGGACGGACAACGACCTCGTCGGCGGCGACGATCGCTTCGATCGCCACCTCTTGCTCGCTCCCGTTGCGCATCACGCGCGCGGTCCTTGGTTGCAGTTGCACCAGCGACCGCATCGCAGCGGCGGTGCGCCGGCGTGCGCGGCTCTCCATCGTGTTGCCCGCAAGAATGAGCGCGATGATAAGGATGACGGCTTCGTAGTAAACGTCCGGCGCAACGCCGTGCGCGGCAAAGAATCCGGGCACGATCGTCGCCGCCGCCGAATAGAGATATGCGGCGCCGGTGCCGAGCGCGATCAGGGTGTTCATGTCGGCGGTGCGGTGCAACGTCGCCGACCAGGCCTTGGCATAGAAGCGGCGGCCGGCCCAGATCACGATGAACGTCGTGAGCACGAGCAGGGAATAGCGCAGCACGTCGGCGCTCGCTGCATACAAAAAGGGAAGGACTCGCCGCATTGCCGGATCGAGCGTGCGCATCGTCCAGCGCAACAATGGATCCTCGGTGTGATGGAGACCGGCCATTCCGCCACTCATTAGCGGCATGGAGAAAATCATCGCCCCCGCGCCGGCCACGATACCCACCCACGCCTTGCGGCGGAGTTCTTCGTGTTCGCGCTGCTGCTCGCGTTCTTCCGATTCCTGCTCATCCAGCAGGGAGCGGCCGGGCGCGGGCACTTCCGCGCCGTATCCGGTCGCCTGCACGGCTTCGGCCAGAGCCGCAGGCGATGTCGCCGAAGCGTCATACCGGACAGTCGCATTCTCCGTCATCAGGTTGACGTGCGCGTCCAGTACGCCGGGCTGTTCCGCGAGTGTCCTCTCGACGAAGCTCTGGCAGGCGGCACACGTCATGCCGGTGATGCGAAGAGTCGCCTGCGATGGCGGCGCTCCGGCATCGCTGGAATGCGCGTGTTCTGCCGTGTGGGTCGACATGCGGTTAAGCGTGCGTGACCGTCGCTTGGAAGCCGATGCGATTCACCGCTTCAACCAGTTGTTCGGGCCGGACCTGCTGGGGATCGATCGAAACGCTCGCGGACCCGACCTCGACCGAATTGATCTTCACGCCGCCGCCGACCTTTTCCAGCGCACCCGTCACTCGGCGCACGCACGCGCCGCAATGCATTCCCTGGATTTGGAGGAGCACTTCCTGTGGCATCTGTATACCCCCTACCCCTATATTGTCCGCCGATCGACGACGCCTGTCAACGCGCATCGCTGTTTCGGTAACACCGCTCAGGTTACGAACCCAGTCTGGTTTCGTGTCAGACTTTCCGGCCCAAATCCGTTTCGCACGTGTCTCTTACAGCGATTTCAGGCTCGTTTTGATTTTCGAACTCAGCTATGATGGTTCCCAGTTCACTAAATTGAGAAGGCGTTTACAGACATCGGCGGGTCTCCTATTCGAGACATGGCACATTCAAAGACTTCCCATTCGTCACAGAGCCACCGCTTGAAGATCATCATTGCCGACGACCACACCATGGTTCGCGACGGCTTGGTGCGTCTGCTCGCCACAGAGCGCGATTTCGAAGTGGTCGGCCAGGCAGGCGACGGCGAGACCACGGTCGCCATGGCCCAGCAGCTTCAGCCGGACGTTTTATTGCTCGATGTGAACATGCCCAAGCTGCGGGGTGTCCAGGTGCTGGAGCGCCTTCAGGGCAAGTCGAACGCCAGGGCCATTCTCTTGACCGCTACCATTGACCGCCCGGAGATGATCGCCGCGCTCGAAGCCGGCGCCCGTGGCCTGGTCATGAAACATGCCGCCAGCGACGTGCTCATCAAGAGCATTCGTTGCGTGGCCAAGGGTGAGTACTGGGTTGACCGCGAGATCCTTGCGGACTGGGCTCAGACGCGCGGAACCACGCAGCCGACGAGCCAGCTCACTGCCCGCGAGCGGCAGATCGTTCGCGAGATCCTCTCCGGCTCCGCCAACAAGGACATCGCCCAGGCATTCCATCTCAGCGAGGGCACGGTGAAGCGCCACTTGAGCAACATCTACACCAAGCTCGGCGTCTCCAACCGTCTGGAACTTGCGCTCTACGCCATGAACCACAATCTCGAATAGCGATCGCCAAACACACGAAAGCCCCGGACTGGTCCGGGGCTTTTCCAATTCCAAAAACTTTAGACCGGCTTCGCTGTCTGGAGCTGTCGATCGGTGGTCTGTGTGTTGCTGGGCGGGATTCGGTCGCTCTCGCCGAGGAACAGCTTGATCTTCTCCAGCAGGGCAGGAAAGAGTTCTTCTTTCTGCAGGCAGGCGTTGACGTCCGTTCCGCCGTCCACCGGCCCGTATCCGGTCACGATGATGACTGGCACGTCCGGACGCTTGGCGCGGACTTTGCGGGCCAATTCCAGCCCGTTCATGCCTTCCATGCGGAAATCCGTGACCAGGATGTCGAAGTTCTCCTGTTCGAATTTCTCCAGCGCGTCGGCGGCGTTATAGGCCGAAACCGCACGATAGCCCTGCATCTCCAGGATTTCGCAGCTGAGGCGCGCAAGCACTTCGTGGTCATCGACAAAAAGGATGGCTTTCATGCGGTTACCCTCGCGCCCCGGGGCTCCGGACACAACTTCCCCTGACGCTCCGGCGGATAAATTGGCCGGTTCGGTAATTGGTTTCCCATTCGCGGTAAAAAGATGCCTACCAGCTCTGATTTTTACGGTGCGTTTGCCGAACGGCGTATTTGGGCGCATGAGGTACTCCCAGGAGGCGGGCTTACGCGGGCACTGATCTGCGCATTGTGCGCCCGTCCGGGGCCCCTGCCAACCGAAAAAGAACCTTACGCGAACCGGACCTTCACATCCGGCTTCTTATTGAGGTGGATGGAATCCACGAACCGGATCGTTCCGGTTTCCAGGGTCATGATCAGGGACGACGTGCGTACGCCCTCGCCGAAGAACCGCACCCCTCGCATCAGCGACCCGTCCGTTACACCGGTAGCGGCAAAGATGATGTTCTTACCCGGCGCCAGGTCTTTCTCGGTGTAGATCCGGTTCTTGTCCTTGATCCCCATCTTGGCGATGCGTTCTTCCAACTCCGGCTTATCGACCACCAGCCGCGCCTGCATGTGGCCGTTGAGGCAGCGCATGGCGGCGGCGGTGATCACGCCCTCGGGCGCTCCGCCCGATCCCATCACGGCGTGGACTCCTGCTCCGACTACCGCGGCGGCGACGCCCGCCGACAGGTCGCCGTCGGAGATCAGCTTGATGCGCGCGCCTGCTTTGCGAATGTCGGCGATCAGCGTCTCATGACGCGGACGGTCGAGCACCATGACCACGAGGTCTTCGACGCTGCGCTCCAGCCGCTTGGCGATCGCGCTCAGGTTGTCCTTCACGGATGCGTCGATGTCCACCGCGCCCTTGCACGTTGGCCCGACCACCAGCTTCTGCATGTAGCAGTCCGGGGCGTGCAGCAGTCCGCCGTGCTCCGACGCCGCCAGCACGGTAATCGCATTCGCCGACCCGGTCGCGCACAGGTTCGTGCCCTCCAGTGGATCCACCGCGATGTCCACCGCCGGGAATTCAATGCCGCTCGTCGCCTTGGCGCCGACGTTCTCCCCGATGTACAGCATGGGCGCTTCGTCCCGTTCGCCCTCGCCGATCACGATCGTGCCCCTCATCGGAACCGTGTCCATCGTCTGCCGCATGGCCTCGACGGCGACGTGGTCGGCGCGTTTGCCGTCGCCCTGGCCCATGGTGTGGGCTGCCGCGATCGCCGCCTGCTCCACCACGCGCAGAAATTCCAGCGCCAGTTCGAACTCAAGATGCTTGGTTGCGGGCTGACCGTTCGTCTTCGGCTCGACGCGCGTCTGGGGGGGCATGTTTCTCCTGCCGGACTTGGATTTCGACGATCCCATGAGATGCAAAAAACCTGTCTCGCGTCTCGTATTCTGAAACGCCGAAGGATTGTAGCAAAGGCGCCGGTTCTGTCCCGGCGCCTCAACTGACCACTAGCCACTGACCACTAGCCACTGCTTTAGTATGCGTCTATCCCCGTGATGTGGCTCCCGATGATCAGCGCGTGCACGTCGTGCGTGCCCTCGTAAGTTTTCACCGACTCGAGGTTCATCATGTGTCGCATGACCGGGTAGTCATCGGCGACGCCGTTCGCTCCCAGGATGTCGCGCGCCAGCCGTGCGCACTCCAGCGCCATCCACACGTTGTTCCGCTTCGCCATGGAGATGTGCTGGTGCCCAACCTTCTTCTGGTCCTTCAACCGTCCAACTTGGAGCACCAGCAGCTGCGCCTTGGTGATCTCGGAGATCATCCACACCAGCTTTTCCTGCACCATCTGATGTCCGGCGATGGGCATGTTGTGGAACTGCTTGCGCTCGAGCGCGTATTGCAGCGCCGTGTCGTAACAAGACATCGCCGCGCCCACCGCTCCCCAGGCGATCCCGTAGCGCGCCTGGTTCAGGCACATCAGCGCCGACTTCAGCCCACCCGACTTCGGCAGCAGGTTCGACGCCGGCACACGCACATCCTGCATCGACAATCCTGACGTCACCGACGCCCTCAGCGACCACTTGCCGTGAATGTCGTAGGCGCTGAACCCCGGCCGGTCTGTCTCGACGAGGAATCCGCGGATGCGTCCATCTTCATCGTCGACCTTCGCCCACACGATGGCCACGTCCGCGATCGTGCCGCTCGTGATCCACAGCTTCTCGCCGTTCAGGATGTAATCGTTACCGTCCTTCTTCGCGCGCGTGAGCATGCCGCCGGGATTGGATCCGAACTGCGGCTCGGTGAGCCCAAAACAGCCAAGCTTTTCGCCCTTCGCCAGCGGCGACAGCCACTTGTTCTTCTGCTCATCGGACCCGAACTCGTGGATCGGATACATCACCAGCGCCGACTGCACCGACACGAACGACCGTACGCCCGAGTCACCGCGCTCGCACTCCTGCATTACCAGTCCATACTCCACGTTCGACATGCCGGCGCAGTCGTAGCCCTTGATGTTGGCGCCGAAGAATCCCATCTGCGCCATCTGCGGCACCAGTTCGCGCGGAAAGCGCCCGTCGCGGTTGCACTGCTCGATGATGGGAACGAGATTGTCTTCAATGAAGCGCCGCGCTTCATCCCGTACCAGCCGCTCGTCGTCGGAGAGCAGGGAATCGAACTCGATGAAGTCCACACCTTTGAATTTGAATGCCATAAGACCTTCGGTTGTCGCGGATAACCTGTCTGCGAGGGATGCGCAGAAAGGACTGCAAAACATTTGACCGTACCAGAGGGCCGGATGAGGGTCAACGAACCCGATCACACCGCCGACGTTGAATTTGCTTTCGCGTCCGTGCGTCGCCGTCCAAACCACCGCGGCACTCGCCGGCAGTATTCGTCGTAGGCTGCGCCTTGTTTCGCGCGCAGGTGTGGTTCCTCAATCGCGATAACGACAACATGGAACATCACGGCCGCAATCAGCCCGTACTCCGCAACGCGCCATGAGCCGAACACGATCGCCTGTCCGAAGATGGCCGTGAGCACGCCCAGGTACATGGGGTTTCGCGAGCGTTCGTAGATCCCCGACATCACGAGCTTCGGCGGCTCCTCCCCGAAGATCGCCCGCACCGGCCACATGAACCAGATCATCGGCGTGCCGCCGCCGGCCAGAAAGCGCATCAGGCACATTGCATAGATGGCCGCGCCGGCCGCCACCACCAGCCAGCCCAACATCCATGGACCTCCGCGCGGATGTCCGCCGCCGATCGTCCACGGCAGCCATCCGCCGACGATCCCAGGCACGAACACGGTAAAGATCAGCCCGCGCAGCCACAACATGGGCGGAGCATAGCACCGGAAAGACAGCACGGCCCGCATCATGTAAAATCAATATCGACCGGCGAGTGATCGATCTATCGGAGCAGTGGCTCCGTCCCGCATCAGACTTACTCCCGCAAAATTTCATCCCGCGGCCCCCGGCCCGGGAGAGCACTGTCAGGAGACACCATGGCGAAGATTGCCAAGACCGCTGACCGCAAAAAGGTCATGGATACATCGAAGAGCACCGACTGCCCGAAGTGCGGCAAGCCCACCCGCATCGTCAAGCGCGTGAAGGACCGCGAGCGCGGCGTCCCGGGCGGAATCTTCATTTCCTGCTCCGGCTGCGAATTCTTCGAAAAACTCTAATCAGCAGGTTCCGTTATAAACGCCAAAGCCTCGCTCTCCGCGAGGCCTCGTTGTTGAGCGGGTGGCTTACTGGCTGATGATCTGACCGCGCCGCTTCTTCACCGGCGAGCTGTCCACGACGGTTATCGTCTTCGAATATTCATTGTCGTTTTCGTTGGATTCCGCGACCGCTTCGCCGGTATCGGCCACGACTCGGATCACGTGCGTTCCCGGGGACAGGGTGCCGATTGCAAAGTCCTGAATGGACGTAGAGCCTCCATTGAAGACCTGCGACGGACTCCAGGAAGTCACCAGGTTTCCATCCACGAACACTGCGTTTGTAAATCCGAAGGTCGATACCTCTCCGTTGTTCACGATCGCAGCACTGATGTACAGAATGTCTGTGCTCTTCAACCCTACGCTATCCGTACGGCTCCCGAGCGAGGTTGAGACGACGATTTTGTCGGACCAGCCAGCCGGCTGATATGGCGTCAGGTTTGGGAACCACACTTGAGCGACATAAAAAACCTTGGTGTAGGTATTGTCGCTTTCATTCGATTCGGCGATCGTGTTCGTCGCGTCCGCGACAACTTGAAACCAATGCCAGCCGGGCGCGCCAAACATCACTCCTCCCTGGTCGGAGATCTGCCAGTATGGATCGAGCGGTACGTCCGTGTACCAAGATCCGTTTCCGTACCCGTCGAGAAGCAGGTTCGTCCAGAACAGGTGATTGGTCGGCGCCGTCCCATTGTTCATAACAGCCCAATTGCAATAGATGATCTGTCCCTGCTTGAAGTCGGTTTCGTCAATCCTGCTGTACTGGTTGGTCGAAATAACGAGCGTGTCTGACCAGCCAAACGGCCGATAGGGCGTGAGGTTCGGTTGTGCCGAAGCGGCCGCCGGCCACAACATCCACGTGCAAACAGCCGTCAGTGGGAACGCCCACGCATTGCGACTCATGATGGTGGTGGAAAGTCTACGGGTATGTTCCGGGCAAGGACGGTGACAACGGTCACCGTCGTTCGCCCGAGTCGTCCGTGTCGGTCGCTAAATTGCCAGCGCCCATGGCGATTTCTGTAGCCTCCGCCCGGCCTCTTCACTCAATATGGCCGCTCACCCAAGCTGGAGAAGAAATGAACTTTCGATCCCTGTCGCGTGTGGCGATCTTGTTGTCCCTCGTCCCGCTGCTGGCCGGATGGCAGTCGGCCGCTCCGGCGCCGCAAGGTGCCAAGCCCACTTTCGCGACGCCACTGGCCGAAGACGTCTACAACAACATCCAGTTGCTGAAGGGATCGCCCGCCGAGTCGGTCATTCCGACCATGGAGCAGATCCGCCACACCATCGGCGTCGACTGCTCCTACTGCCACGTCCCGCACGATTGGGCCAACGACGACAAAAAGCCCAAGCAGACTACGCGCCAGATGTTCCAGATGCTCGGCTTCATCAAGTCCAGCTACTTCGGACGCCAGCCCAAGGTGAGCTGTTGGACCTGCCATCGCGGCGACAGCACGCCGGCGAAACTCCAACTCGATCCCGCTGCCTCCGACCGCATCGCGCGCATGATCGACATTCCCGACGCCGACAAAAACAAGCCCGCCGAGCAGGTCTTCAAGAACATCCAGATCCTGAAGGGCGTTCCCGCGAGACTCGTCCCCACGGCGATGGCGGGGATCAGCACATCGCTCGGAGTTCGCTGCAACTTCTGCCACAACCCAGACGACTTCTCCAGCGATGAGAAAGACGAGAAGAAGACCGCGCGCAACATGATGAAGATGCGCGGCGACATCGCATCGAAGTTCACTCTCTCGAACGGCTTCGGCTGCTTCACCTGCCACCACGGCCACCAGACTCCAGAAATCGACGAAGGCAAGCTCGTCGAGTAACGGCGCACAAATGGAGGGCCGACCTCCCGGCCGGCCTCCAGTTCCGCACCATCCGCGTTCTTCGGGAGACGCGACTACCCGCCCTTGACCTCCACGCTATCCGGAAACACCGCCGTCCCCGCCCCGTACCGCCGGCGTCTCGCCGGCCACCGAGCCCTTCAGGCTGGAGGCCCACCGCCCTCGGCGGGCTCATGTTGCGCATCGAATGACCGCTTGTGCCAGAAAGCGCGACTACCCTCCCAGTACGTAATTCACCTGCACGCTATCCGGAAACACCGCCGTCCCCGCCAGCGTGACCTTCGGCGATGCGGCGATATCGATCTGCTTCAACCGCGGCAGTCTCGCAAGGTGCTTCAACCCGGCATCCGTGATGCCGACGCACTCGTAGAACTCCACCTTCTCCAGCGAGTCGATCTGCCCCAGGATCTCCAGGCTCCGGTCCGTAATGTGAGTGACACCTGCGTAGTAGGACTTCAGCCGCTTCAACCCGGCGATGTGCGCGGTCGCCTCATCGCCCGTCCCGCGGCAGTACATGCAGAGCAACCGCTCCAGCCGCTCGCATCGGCCGATGTGCCGGAAACCAGCATCGTCGAACCCAATCGCTGTGATCTCCCGCAGCGCCGGAAACTTCGGCAGCGTCGCCAGCGCGGCATCGTCGACAGCGGCGCATCCGATCCCCAGCGCTTTCAGCTTCGGCATCTTCGAGAAGGCGACGAACGCGCGGCTGCCGAAGTTCGGGCACTCGCGTCCCCACAGGAACTCCAGCGTCTTCGACTTGCTCAGCGCGATCCATCCCTCTTCGCTCGCGACCGCTTCCTGCGCCACGAGTTTCTTCAGCCGTGGGATAGACGCGATGTGGCTCATCGCGGTGTCGTCGCAGATCCGGCCATCGCAATTGAGAGACGCCAGGCTCTTCATCCCCGCGACGTGCGCGAGTCCTTCCGACGTGATCTGCGTCGTGTTCCAGAACAGCCCGAGCTGTTCGACACCATCGAGGCCGCGTAAGCTGGCGAGCCCATCGTTGCTGATCGGACCATCCAGCAGCAGATGAATCGACTCCGCGATGTCTCCCATCACGGCGAAGTCGATCTTGGTTTTGCGCGGCTTGGTGTACATCGGAAACTCGCGCAGGAATTTCAACCCGGCATCGGTGACGAGCCGGCCGGTGTTGAGAAAGCGCAGGCTGCGTTTTCCAGTCAATGCTTCGACCGTCCCATCGCCGGTCGCCGTGCCCATCAGGTTCACTTCTTCGAGACGCTCGCAGAATCGCAAGTTCGCCGTCCCGGCATCGGTAATGCCCCTGTGCCACGTCGCTTTGAATGTCCTTAGGTTCGGAAGATGTTGCAGGACCTCCAGTCCGCGGTCCGTGACCTTGCCTCCGAGATCGATCGACTCGAGTTGCGGCATCTTCCCCAGGTTCGCGAACCCTTCATCCGTAAGTTGCTGCGAGCCGGCAAGTCCGAGATGCGTGACGTGATCGAGTTCCGCCACTCGGCGCAGCACGTCGTCCGTCATGCACCCCTCAGCTTCGAGCCCGGTGATGCGGCGCTCTTTCATCACGCCGATCAGCGCATCCCACTCCGTCGATTGAAGCTGCCGTCGCGGCGCGATCCGGTTGTGCTGTGCGTCAATCGCGTATCCCGCAACCGGCGGAGTGCCGGTTGCAGCCGCATTCGTCAGCGCCTCCCAACTCGGATAGCCCGCGTCCTGCGCCACGATGGCCTGCGCCTCGGACGGCTGTAACCCGTTCTCGCCGGACCGTGACCGTCGGCGGAACGAGTAAAGCCGCCGCCAGATCTCCGCGCGCACGTCCTCCTGCGTGAACTGTCGTTCGTAATGTCGATTCAGGCGCTCGAGTGCGGAAGCATCGCCCGCATCGTGGGCCAGCACCAGGTCGTTCGCCAGTTGCGCCAGCGCCGGAACATCCACGGGCTTAGTCGGCGTCGCGCCTGACTTCGCCGGACGCTTCTCCAACTCGCGCTTCAGTTCTGTCCATCCCTCGAACCCGAACTCCAGCGCGATCGCGTGCTGCATGTCGCGCAGTCCTGGGTTCGCCGGAGCTTTCGCAATTGCCCGCGCGAATTGCGCGCGCGCGTCCTTATCGCCCTGGCGCAAGGCTTTCAGCCGGCGCTTGGCTTCTTTCTTGAGATTTTCCAGAGAGGTTTGCGGCGAGATTCGCCTTGGCATTCGACACCTTCCTTCCGTAGCTGCCTGAAGTCCGCTGAGTTGCAGGCCGGAATGAAGGTTCCGGTTGTGAAATGCGAAATGTTGGGTGGGAGATTCTCCCTTGCCGCGGACAGGAGGCGCCCCAGAGCGCTCTGCGGAAAAGTTTCCGCCCGCGGGCGTGCGATTGTCAACCGCAGGTCGAGAATTAACGGTGAGTTTCACGGTTGTCATCCCGAGCGAAGCGAGGGATCTGCAATTCGGTGGGAGCACCGGCCTTCAGGCCGGCGAAAAAGATCCGCAGCGGAACGGGGCTTTAGCCCTGGCCTACTTAGCGATCGTCATCGCCGCTTCGATCTCGCCCAGGATCTGCTTCGCCGCTGCCGCGGGATCGGGCGCGGCGGTGATCGGGCGTCCAACCACGAGGTACGAGACTCCGGTGCGGATCGCGTCGCCCGGCGTCACCACCCGTGCCTGGTCTCCGGCGGCGCCGCCGGCAGGCCGGATTCCGGGTGTGACGATCGCGAATCCATAACCGAGCCGCTTCCGTACCTCGCCAGCCTCGCGCGCGGAGGTAACAATCCCGTCGCATCCCGCCGCGAGCGCCAGCTCAGCCAGCTTAAGAACCTCGTCGACCACGCGTCCACTGAACCCGACTTCCTGGACGTCGGAGTCGCTCATGCTGGTCAGCACCGTGACTGCCAGGATCTTCGGCCGCCTGGGTGCCCCATGTTCGGCCTTCTTTTGCCCTAGCATGGGGACTTCTGTCGATTGCGCGGAATCGCTGTGCGCGCGCGCCGCTTCCACCGCTGCCTTCAGCATCTTCGATCCGCCCGACGCGTGGACCGTCAGCATATCGACGCCAAGCGCCGACGCCGATCGCACCGCGGCTCCCACCGTGTTCGGAATGTCGTGGAATTTCAGGTCCAGGAAGATGCCGTATCCGGCCTCGATCAAGTCGCGCACCACCTGCGGTCCTTCGGCGGTGAAGAGCTGCTTGCCGACCTTCAGCCGGGCAGAGCTCTTTTGCAGTTGGGAAGCCAGGCGCTGCGCCTCGCGGGCGCTGGAAACATCGAGCGCGACAATCAGCCGTTCGCGCGCGTTGGCCTTCGCTCCAGCCATGTTGGAAGGAATCGTAGCACGTGGCCGACACCCGCCACAGAGACACAGAGGCTCAGAGAATTCAAAGTTCAAAATTCAAAATTCGCTAGGATCCGTGGACCTGTTGGCCTTCCATTTTGAATTTTGCCTTTTGAATTTTGAATTGCCTTTCTCTGGGTCTCCGTGTCTCGGTGGTGGGTTTTGGCGAATGCCTGGAAGGATTCGGAAGGGAAGGTTGGTCGTAGGGTAGAGACGTAGCGACCTGTGTCGAACTACGCCTCTACAACCATACTACCCAAGGCCCACGGCTCACCTTTTTCCTGACAAGGGGAAGGTGTGAACCGTGGCCTAAGTTCGGCCCTGTTGTCCGACTACTGCTCGTCGGCTGGGGACAAGGTTTGTGCGATCAGTGTGCCGTTCTGCGACGGCATCACGTCCAGGCGGACCCTTTGAATTCCTTTGGTCCGCAGGTGCAGCAGCTCCGCCGCTGCATAGGACAAGTCGATGATCCGGCTTGCGGGAACGGGTCCCCGGTCGTTAATCCGGACCACCACAGATTCCCCATTACTCAGGTTCGTCACCTTCACCCTGGTGCCCAGGGGTAAGTTCCGGTGCGCGGCCGTCAGCTGGAACATGTCGTAGGTTTCCCCACTGGCTGTGCTGCGACCGTCGAATTGCTTTCCGTACCAGGACGCCGGACCTACTTGGTACGGCTTGGTGGAGGTTTTCGCGTTCTTGGGGCCCGAGTTGTTTCTCTTAACGGGTTCCGCTTTGGTGCCTGGCGCCAAAAAAGCCACCAAAAGCACTAACGGCAGCACTCGTCTCATTCAACACCTCGTGTCTTCGAATGGAATGCCTCCCCCTTGTCAGTAATAGGCCTTATTCTACCGGGGGGTCGTGAAGCGTGGCAAGCCTAAGATGTTCAACCTATTTGTTTTCAATGGCTTAGCCTGACTCATTTGCGGCTCAAAAAGCTGCAAAAACCGGTATTTCAGCTCCGTTGGAGCCAGCGGTCTGAATGCTGATTCAGCCGCTGAAGAACCCATCTGGGGGCCGGTGGACGAAGTGACTCTTTGGCCGAAGACCTAAGTTTAGAGGGCGGCAGTGCCTCGCGGGTTGGTCAACGGCTTCAGAAGCTCAGCTCGACGCCGACCGGAAACCACCCGCTGTCGCAGGAATTGTGCAGCTTTGGCCGGGAAATTTCGATTCAGGTGACCGCCTTAACACCAAATCCCCAGTACTATGCAGCGAGAGCTGCGGACAATTCGGTAACAAAAGTAGGGATTTTGTACTAAATCTACCCGTCAAACGCGGCGAAACACGGAACTCGATGTGATGTTCCACGGGGAACATCTTTCCGGTACATTCAGCCCATGGCGACGCGCGGCAAAACTCCCGTTGTGCTGACGATTGCCGGCTTCGATCCGTCGTCGGGGGCCGGAGTCACCGCCGATCTCCAGGCCTTCGCCGCCCACGGCTGCTTCGGCGTCGCCTGCATCACCGCCCTGACGGTCCAATCGACGCGCGGAGTCCGTCGCGTGTACCCAGTAGGCAGAACCGTTCGCGAAACCCTCTCTGAGCTTGCCGCCGACCTTCCCATCGACGCCGTCAAGATCGGAATGCTCGGATCCGCCGAGGTCGTGGATGCGGTCGCTGCCTTTCTCAGACGCCATCGTCCCGCCCACGTCGTCCTCGATCCCATCCTGAAGTCCAGTTCCGGGGCGAAGCTGCTTGCGCCATCCGCCATCGGCGCGCTCGCCCGCAAGCTCTTGCCTCTGGCCACAGTCGTCACCCCGAACATGGATGAAGCCGCCGTCCTGACCGGCATGCGTGTGCGCGATCTTCCGGACATGCGTGCGGCGGCGGGAAAGCTTCATGATCTGGGTGCGAAGGCCGTGATCGTGACTGGCGGACACCTGCGCGAGCCGGTGGATCTCGTCAGCGTGGCCGCTTGGCGACAAAAGGAGCCATTTATCGATTTCATCGAGATTCGCGGGCGCAAGGTTCGGTCGCGCTCCACCCACGGCACGGGCTGCGCTTTTTCCTCGGCGTTGGCCGCGAACCTGGCGCTGGGCAAGGATTTGCCGGAATCGGCGCGCTTGGCACATCAGTACGTGGCGCGAGCCATCCAGACCGCCCGGCCGCTGGGCCAGGGAAACGGTCCGCTGAATCTGCTGTGGCCTTTGAGGTAGTTTTTAGCGCCCGCCGGCGGCGGCGCGCTTGCGGATATACATCTCGGGAGAGATGTACTCGCGGTTCTCGTAGTAGAAGGCGTCGCCCACGACGGTCAGCGAGTGCGTCTTGAATTGTTCGACGGCCACCGGCGCGGGAACCGAAACGCCGTCATATTGCGTGACCTTCATCAGCCGCAGGCCTTCATACGCGGTTGTCAGCGCCGCCTCAATCTCGAAAACATTCGGGTTCATCAGCGACGAAAAGTCCGCCAGCAGCCTTACGATGCCGGTCGTCGAAGCCTGCAACACCGCGCGCGTCACGGCTGCAACGCAGCTCTCAACATCGTCATCAAGAATGACCGACTCGAGCTTTCCGATTCGACGGCGCCCATCCGTGGGAAGCGCCGCTTGGACGATCGGTCCGACCAGGGCTTCAGAAGCGGCAATTACGGTCGACTGGCGCAGCAGCAGTCCCTCGGCCAGGAAGGGAACGAAGCGCAGCCGTTCTCGCTCCGCGTAGTAGAAGTGGATGACCGAGCAGCCGGGCTGCAGGTAGTTGCTGCCGAAGTCGGGCATTCGCGATGTGATGTCCTGCATGCCGAATCGCACCAGGGAAGCGGATTCGAACCCACTACTCCGCCTAATTCAGCAGCAGCACCGGTTCCAGAAGGCCATGTGCCCGATTAACTTATTGAATAAACATGACTTAATGATTCGACTACATCGAAGGTGTGCGTCGTCGCGATTCCTTGTGTGGGTATCGCGGTACATATCGTAAGAAGACAGGTATCCCTCGGCCTGCGTTTTCCACAGGCCGGGACACCGTTACGATGGGCGCTCCGTCACTCCTGAGGCGGTTTCGGAGGCTGAGTTCGCACCGACGGCGGCTGCTGGTTATCCGGCAGCGGCGGAAGCACATCGCCCGGTTGCCCTTGCGACGGCGGCTGCTGCGTGCCCGGTCGGGCTGCCGGTGGCTGCTGATTATCCGGCAGCGGCGGAATCACATCCCCGGGCTGTCCTTGAGCCGGTGGCTGCTGGCTATTCGGTTTCGCGTTCCCCGGCTGCTGGTTATCCGGCAGCGGTGGGATCACGTCGCCGGGCTGTCCCTGTGCCGGCTGATTGCTCGGCTGAGCGTTCGCCGGTTGTTTGTTGTCAGGCAGCGGCGGAATAACATCACCGGCCGCCGGCTGATCGTTGGCTGGAAGCTCAGCTTGCGGTGCCTTCGGCGGCGGCATCGGAGGCTCGACCACCACCGAACCGTCGCGACGCCTCAGCGCCACCACACCGCCTTCGCGCCGGCGCAGCTCCGCGACCTGTTGGATCCTCGCATCGACCTTGTTGTCGCCGTACTCGGCGATGTTCCGCATCGGCTGGCCGACCAGGTCGGCCTTCGTGGAGACGCCCACGCGACGGTTAGCCTGGTCGCCGTCGCGGGCTTTCGCGTAGTAGAACTCGGCCGTTTCGCGATCGCCGTCGAGCTCCGCCAGGTAGCCCATATTATTCAGCGTGAATGCGTTGCTGGGATCGATCCGGTACGCCTGCGTGAAATCCTCGCGCGCGGTGCGCTGATCGTTGCGGTTCAATGCGGCCACGCCTCGCAGGTTGAGCCGGGCGATGCGCGACGCCGGATCGTCGGACTGCCGCTCCATTTCCTTGCGGACGTTCTTGGCGTTGCGTTCGGCGATGTCGCTGATTGGCCTGCCGCGCCAGTCCGATTTCAGCGCGACGACCACCTTCTCATTCGAACGGCGCGCGGAAGCCGCGCTGTAGTAGCTGAGCGCTGATTCGAACTCGCCTTCCTGCTCGCGCATGTAGCCGATGTTGTTCAGCGTGAACGGATTGTGAATGTCGAGCAGCAGGGCCTTGCCGAGAGTGACCTCGGCTTCCTGCGTCCGCTCATGCAGTAGCAGGGACATCGCTTGGATGTTGAGCCGGTTGATCTCCATTCCCTTGGTGCCGGCGTTTCCCGCGACCTCCGCCACCGACCTGCCTTCCACGCTGTCCGACGACGCTTTGTCGATCGTCGCGTCGGAGCTGAGATCCGCCGCCAGCCCGTAGTAGCGCTGGGCGCGGTCAAGGTCGCCGTCGAGCTCCGAGATGTAGCCCAGGTTATTCAGCGTGAACGGATCGTTGGGATCGAGCAGGTATGCCTTGTAGAAGAGCTTCTTGGCCTTGTTGTAGTCGTGCTTCTGCACGGCCTTTACGCCGTCTCGATTGAGCTGCTGGACGGGCGTCGGCTTGCTGCGCTTCGGCAGGTTGATCCGCACGTCCTGCGCCAGCACCGGCACAGTCGCAGCCATCGCAAGGACGAAAGCCAGGGAACGGAGCCTTCGCATTCAGTGGGCCTCCCAACGTCGGAGATGCGTACCGCCACACCACTCCCGGCAGGCAGCTTCTCTCCTCTGGCGGTTGGATGGGGCAACCCGCCGCTGGGGATTGCCGCCTAAGGTGGTTTTGCACGGACTCGAAAATCCCACCGCCTGCAAACGTGAGCAGCCGCTGGTTGCATCCAACCGCCGTGGGAGTCCCTGTCTTTATGAGACGCATCGTCGTTCTGAGACCCATCCTGGTTGCTGTTCTCGCCCTGTTGATCTCGACCCTTGCTTTCGCCCAAACTCAAACAAAGACTGCAGGCGAGACGCCCGCGCCACAAAAGGCATCTTCGCCCGCCGCGGCCGCGACGCCTCAATCTGACGCCGCCGGCGAAAAGATGCCGGTCACGACGATTCTCGACAAATCCGCACCGGCGACGCGTTCCACCACCACCGACGGCAGCGATCCGCTCTTTGAGCCGCCGCCGCTGCCCAGGGGCACCGTCTCGCTCATCGGCGGCATCGTGCGTAGCATCGATCGCGTGCGGAATCGTTTCAGCATCTTGCCGTTCGGCGGCAAGTCGATGACCTTCCATTTCGACGACCGCACCCACATCTACCGCGACGGCGTCGAAACCACGCAAATGGGTATTCGCAAGGGCGACCGCGTCTACGTCGACACGCAGCTCGATAAGTCGTTCATCCTGGCGCGAAACGTCCACGTCGTCACCGAACTTCAGCCGGCCGACGCTCGCGGCCAGCTCATGCGGTTCAACGACCGGCGATCGGAAATGACGATGCAGGACGATCTCTCGCGCCAGCCCGTCCGCTTCCGCGTCGATAACGCCACCGTCATCAAGAAGGCGGACAGCACTGGCTCTGCCACCGACTTGGTAACGGGAGCGTTGATCGCCGTGCGCTTCTCCCCGGACCGCGGCAACCGCGACGTCGCCCGCGAGATCATCATCTACGCCACGCCCGGAACCGCATACACCTTCGCCGGCGAGATCACGCACCTCAACCTCGCGCTCGGCACGCTCGCCATCCACAACGTCAGCGACGACAAGTCCTACGAGATCCAGTTTGACCCGTCGATGAGTTCGTCGAACCTGCAACTTGGCGCGCAAGCCACGGTCCAGGCTGAGTTCACCGGCCGTAACTACAAAGCGCGGCAGATTCAGGTGACGCAGGCTGCGGCAAAAGAACAGTAGTTCGAAAACGAATCCGTTGTCGGTGCGTCCAAACTTTCGTGCGCTACTGGGTTAATGGCGAAGACGAGGATTACGACCGCGAAGCGGAGCACGCACGCCGCTTCGGGGGCAAACCGCCATCGCATCGAGCCGAGACTCTGGGCCTCGCTTTTGTCTTCGGCGTCGAAGGCCTCCTGATCCTGTCCGTCATCGTCGCGCTGATCGTCTCGCTTCGCTAAGGGCAAACGCCAGAGCGTGAACGCCGTCACAGATTTTTCACAATGGTTGCGTAGGATATGGGAGTGCCCAACGCAGCCCGACGCCTTGGTTTCCTTGACCGCTATCTGACCGCGTGGATATTCGCCGCCATGCTGGGCGGGGTTGTGCTCGGCTGGCTCGTTCCCGGCGTAGTGCCGTTTCTCAACCAGTTCAGTGTCGGTACCACGTCGATTCCCATCGCCGCCGGCCTCATCCTGATGATGTATCCGCCGTTCACCAAGGTCCGGTACGAAGAACTGCACGAGGTGTTTCGCAACAAGCGCGTTCTCGGACTTTCGCTGGTGCAGAACTGGGTGATCGGTCCGGTCCTGATGTTTGCTCTCGCGGTGTTATTTCTTCGGGAATATCCGGAATACATGGCTGGGCTGATCCTGATCGGGCTGGCGCGTTGTATCGCCATGGTGATCGTGTGGAACGAGCTCGCGAAGGGCGATACGCAATACGCAGCGGGTCTCGTGGCATTCAATTCGCTGTTCCAGGTCTTCTTTTACTCGGTATACGCCTGGGTATTCATTACCGCGTTGCCGCCCTGGCTTGGGTTGCGCGGGATGGTCGTTCACATCACCATCGGCGAAATCGCAAAGAGTGTTTTCATCTATCTGGGCATTCCGTTCCTCGCCGGGTTTCTCACCAGGACGGTACTGGTTCGCGCGAAGGGGCGTGTGTGGTACGACCACAAGTTCGTGCCGCGGGTGAGCCCGCTTACGCTGCTCGCCCTGCTGTTCACCATCGTGGTGATGTTCTCGCTCAAGGGCGAATACATCGTCCGCTTGCCGCTCGACGTCGTGCGGATCGCCATCCCGCTGCTCATCTATTTTGTGGTGATGTTCCTGGTGTCGTTTTACATGGGACGCAAGATGGGCGCCGACTATGCCAGGACCACGACGCTGTCGTTCACGGCCGCG
>Ga0157369_10001483_pt1 | contig 28789 bp, 39 predicted proteins | sample C25metaG_FD_113461 | JGI IMG/M metagenome (GOLD analysis project Ga0157369, IMG submission 113461) | Corn rhizosphere microbial communities from Kellogg Biological Station, Michigan, USA - C2-5 metaG | ecosystem: Host-associated > Plants > Roots > Rhizosphere > Soil | place: USA: Michigan... | reverse complement strand
GTTGTACCCTATTGCCAGGATTCCGACTACGAAGAGCGTTTCCAGCTTGACCAGCATCAGGCTACCTATCAGCCAGCCGATACCAAATTCTTCGACATCCATTCGAATTTTCCAAACACATGCGACTCATGGGTGTGCGTAGCGCGCCGACATTCGGGCGGCTTCATCTGTGCAGCGAGTCGGTTTATGCCCGCTGCCAGAGCGAATTCGCGGTGACCCATAAAAAACGCCCTTCGGAGTTCGAAGGGCGTTCTGAATGATGATGCCGGCTATCAGGCAGCGACGGGGAGCCTTGCCGCGAGCTTTGCCTCATCAAGAGCGATGCGCCGGTCGATTTCGTCCTTCGCACGCTGTAGGCCAGGGGCTCCCTTGAAGCCAATTTGCGCACAGCGGGTGCTGTGCGTGATGCCGGTCTTGTACACTTTGTAGCCGCCCTTGGGTGTTTCCTTGACCCAGTAGTCACCCTTTTCGAAGAGGATGTCCGATTCCTTCAGCATGGTTTTCCTTGAGGTTTAAGTGCGTGAGCCTGCCGAGCCCTCACTGCGTTCGAGTTCGATGGAAGGAAGACTGGGTAAGTCAGGGAGTCACCGGTGCGCCGAGCAGCGAGGTGCTGAGCAGCGACAGTTCCGCGGCCGTCAGGTTCGGCATGGCCTTGGTGATGCGGATGTACAGCGCCTCCGCTGGCTCACGGGCCTCTCGTTCCGGAGTTTTGAGAACGGCCAGTTCCGGCCGCTCTCGCAGCAGCTTCGCGACAGCTTCCGGTTCAGGCAGCCGTACGGGTGCCCGGAGCACTTTCGCCTGCTGCGCGACGTAGACCGCGAGGGCTTCCGTGTGCGGCAGTTCCTGGATACCGTTGATAACGCGGGACGGCATCTGGTCGCAGTCAAGAACCGAAACCTGGGCCTGGAGGGCCGCATAGTTCAGCCGGTGCATCAGCTGGAAAACCGACATCGCCCACCGGCTTCGCAGCGAGGACTCTGCGTGTGCCTGCAGCAGGCCGTGAACCGCACGGTCCGCCGCAGCCAGCAGCATACTGGCACGATGGTATTGCGCGCGCAGCTGGCACTTCTGGGCGAAACGTTGCCGGTCCTGGTTGCCGCGCTGCAGTCGATACCGCTGCCGACTTTCGCGAATGTCGGCGTGAAACAGTTTCAGTTCCGCCGTCACGGTACTCCGCAGCGCGCGGATAGCTTTGAGCAACGCCTTCAGTTCGTCCTTCGATTCGGTGGTCATCGGAATTTCCTTGAAAAAGAGGTTCTTCCGCGTGTAGCCACCCTGCCGAGACTGTCGCATCTAAAGTACTGGGTGGCCACGCCACGACTCCCGTCCGCCGCCCGGTCGCTAGACGCTTGCAGGTCATCTATCTGGAGAACTCCTTGAACAAGCAACGCATTGCTGCCGCACCGGAAATCCGGTCGTTTTCGTTTTTCAGCCTACCCGACGGCACCCCTGCTGGCTGGCAGCCGGATAACTGCCAGGCGCTAGTTCCGGGCACGGGTGAGGCGGTGGCGCACTACTGTCTCGAACACACCGCAGACACAAAAGGTACGTTCGGCGAGAAGCTCATTGCGGTCGGGCGTATGTGGTATCTGCGTATCGAACCCGGCTACCAGGCGGTGCGTCGACGCGAAGACAAGGAAGACTGGCAACTGCTCTCTGACGCCATTGTCGAGTGTGCCCTCGGCGAGCTCGTTACAGCGGAGTCACGGCACCTCGTTGTCACCGACGCGCCGGCCGAAGACCGCGCGCTGTTCGAAAGCTACGAGCGCACGCTCGACGCGGCGCTGAACGACGCTGCCCTCCGCCTGAAAAGTCATTTTCTGGGCCACGGGCTGGCCTATAGCGAACTGACGGCGGCACTCGAGCAGGAGAACGTCGCGGCAATGGCCAGGTGCGTGCACAAGGGCTTTCGCAACGGCCGGTATCTGTACCTCGGCCATCAGGAGTCCGCCTTGCGCATCTTCGACACGATTGCCTACAACGTCGACCGCACGCTCTCCCAGGCGCAACCCGGCGACCGCCTGCACGTCAGCTACTGCCGGCACAACGCCGAGCTGACGGTTCGCTTCAAGCCGCGGCACGCCGAAACCGTCGTGCTCGCGCAGCTGTAATCAGGTCACACGAACCACACAGGAGAACCACAATGGGCAGGCAAAGCAAACCGCCGCGCGTCGTCATTCGTGACGACAACGGTGAGCTGTGGGCTTCGAGCGAACACGAGGCCGAGCTGACGCGGCTGGGTATCCTTCACGATGCCGAGCAAGGCAACGTGGAAGGCTATCGTCCGTTCATTGGCGACACCTGGAAGGGTGACCTCGTGTTGCTGGAAGAAATCGCACGCGTTCGTTGAGCGCAAGCTTCAAGATTCAGGGCCGCTCCAAGCGGCCCTTTGTTTTTCTGTCAGTCGCGGCATGCGCCGGGTACTCCGGCGACCGGGTTAGTGGACCGTGGAAGCGGCGACACCATTGGCGGCACGAAAGCGGGCGACCTCTGCACGCTGTGCATTCATTCTCGCGTTCAGCTCGTCGGTGTGCAGTGCGTAGTACGGCGCTTTCAGGAGCGGGATGGTCGACAACACCAAGCTCGGCTCCAGCTTCCCACGAGCCTTCAGATACCAGTCTTCGTAGACTTCGCCCGTTCGGTCGGCTTCCGCTCGTGGCACGTACATCGAGCGTGCGTTGCCTGCGGGCGCCCCCAGCATCTCCCTGCATTCCTTGGACTCCCAGACAAAGCATCCGATTTTTGCTGTGCCGCCCGCCACGCTTTCGCGGAGCTGGACTGTTGGCGAGCCCACCACGTAAAGCAGGAGCGCGAGGAAGATGCCGCTTAACGCGGGAACGGGCGAGTTCTTGGCAACGCCGAGGGCCCCGCCCATCAGCAGACATGTGAGCGAAAGACCAACGCCGATTACGTTTCTAAGGTAGCCGGCAGGCACGATTGAGAAAAGCCCGGAGGCGTCGCGCAGGTCTTGCGCTGAGACGGGAACCTTGTAGGCAAGCCAGCCTTCGCAACCGAGAATAAAGAGCCCTGCAAGCAGCACCAGCACGACTGGCGCCATCAGAAGCCCTGACGGTTCGGAGGCTCCTGGGGCTGGCTGGGTTGTGAGCCCTTGTGAGGCCGGGTTGTTGTTAGCGTCGGTGGTGGTAAGCATTCGGGAAGTTCAAAAGATGGGTTCTCCCGTCTATCGAGCGCGTTTAGCCGTGCGCGCTGTGCCACGTCGCGCGGCAGCGGTCAAACCTGCCTCCGCATCCCTTCCGCTATACGAACCAGGACCTAACCGTATATCGAGGGAATCACTATGACCGACGCATCCCGGCTGCTATTGGACCGCCTCAAGGGCGCTCGAGCGCGCATGACCGTTCTTCAACTGAACTTCGCAATGGGCGAGTTGCTGATGGCACTCGCCGACGCGGCTGCACAGGGCGTCACGCTGCGCGTGGAGCATCACGAGGTGCTCGATGAGATGAAGCACATCGGCGCCGGCGCGTGGCCGACCTCCCTCGGTTTCGCGTACTACAAGCACGACATCGGCAAGGTTTTGCTGCCCACCATCGACGGCTATGTGCTGCGAGCAGAATCGATTCTCGCCCTGCTTCCGTACAGCAGCGAGAGGCTCGCCGACGTCTACGACGCGGACCCGCATCTCAGCGAGGTGCTTAACGTCCTCTTCCCGGACTTCGAGTATCCCGACTTCTCGCACCTGAGCATCGACGAATTGCGTGCGAAGTACAAACGTCAGAAGCAGGGCTAAGCATGGCGCAGATTCCCGCATTCATGCCGGTCCTCTTCCACGACCCCGGCATCGGCCAGTGCTACGAAGATGGCCGGATGGTTGCATCGGTCGACGTTTACAAGACCGACGGAACCAAAGGCATCGTCATTCATGAATGGACATCGACCTATCCGAGGCACGGGCACTCGAAGCAGGCGCTGCAATGGCTTCGCGACCAGGGCTTCTGTCGAATCGTGGCCAACGGCGTGGGCCTCATTGAAGACGGTGTTGGCGACATTGCGACGGGCTATTGGCAGCACATGCACGCGAAGGGGCTGGTTGACGTTCTGCTCGACGACAACGGCACCGACATCACCCACCTGAACGCGATACCGGAGATAGCGTGAGGCAAAGCGAATCGATACACGGCGAGTGGGGTGCCCGCAGCAAGGTTGTCGACAACGATGGCCACCTGCTGCGCGTGTTTCGCGGCCAGCATGGCGCACTCGAACACTGCGGAGAAACGCTTCTTGGCTCGCTCTCGTTCGGGTCGCTCGACGCGGCAAATGGCTACGCCCTGTCGCCCAACGACCGGAGAATGAGTCTACAGGCACCCAAGGTGTTCCCGGTGTATCTGGACATCCAGAACCCGTTCGCCGACACGCCCGATGACCCGTTCATGGACCTGTCGCACTATGCGCGCATCTTCGGACTCGACGAGACGCGCCGCCTCGCAGTGAAATTCGAGGCGCACATCACGAACACGAATGCCTGGGAAGATGTGTCTTCGGACTTCGAAACCGTGAAGGCGCTCGCCGACCAGCGACCCGACCTCCTGATGGACCTTTGCATGCAGCTGTATCCCCTGCTCGACGATGCGGAAGAAGTTGCGCGCCTGAGGGCCGCAGGCTTTGACGGTGCCATTCACGCCGGCAGCGGCGAGACCATGCTCGAGTCCGAGTACCGGGTCTTCTCACCGGAGCAGGTGAAGTCCATCTGGGACCCGCTGTTCGTACCCAGGTGACCTTTTCGCGCGATGTAACGCGCTTTTTGATTCATCTTCGCCCCTGTCAGTCGAGCACTGACCGGGGCGTTTTAATTTGGGGGTGCGATAGCTGGCACCCCGTCCCTTCATTTTAGACCGGTCGCATTTAGACCTAAAATGCTAGACATGGCATTGCCCCACTCGTCTGAACCTTCAGAGAATCGCCATGCCCAATCACACCCTTGCCCACGACCTTGTCGCCACGCTACCGCATGGCCGCGCCGGACTGTTCAACCCGTGGCGCGACCGCTGCGACGGCGATACGCCTGTGAACACACCGGAGGCAAAACTTGAGCGTCTCGCGGAGCATCTGGGCTGCAACCCGCGATTCATCCTCGTGGGCGAGGCGCCGGGCTACGCCGGCTGTCGCCATAGCGGGGTAGCGTTCACCAGCGAACGGCTCATCATGGAAGGGGCCGTGCCGCGCATCACACGCGCGACGCAGCGTCTGACGCACCGCAACCTGCCCTTCTCCGAGCAGTCGGCGACCATCGTCTGGAAGGCGCTCAAGCATTTCGGCATTGAGGAAGAAACGGTTCTCTGGAATGCCCTTCAGTTGCATCCCTTCAAGGCCGACAACGACCACTCGAACCGCACGCCGACTGCAGCCGAGTTGGCGCTTGGCGCCCCTGCGATGAAGCTGCTCACTGAAGCCTTCCCTCGTGCGAAGGTTATCGCCGTTGGCCGCAATGCCGAGGCCCTGCTGCGGACGATGGGTGTGAGCCCCGCCAGCGCGGTACGGCACCCCGCCAACGGCGGAGCAACTCAATTCGCTCAAGGAATCGGCGCATTGGCGGCCTGAACGCACCACGTGACGGATGCGCTAAATGCGCCCACTAGACAACGATTTGTGACTGGAGGCAGGCATGTCCCGCTTTGTCGTGCTGTATCTCGGCCGTGGCGCGGTCCCCGCGGCCGAACTGAAGAAGATTCGCGAGTTTCCCGGGGTTGAGGTCCTTAGTGACAACGGCCAGAAGAACCTGATGCTGGAGGTCGCTGAACCGGCGCACCGATTCATCCAGCACATGCGCCAGTTCGACAACTGGACGGCGGCGCCTGTCGTGAGCATTGACCTCTCCTAGGCTTTGGCGAAAGTACGCTGGTACGCGGCCGTGACAGGGGTTCCTTTCGAAGCTAAACCCTTTCGACGGCTCGCTACACCCGTGCAGGACCACCCGCAAAATACGTTTTGGAAAGGAACCGACAATGGCAAAGCTAACCGCGGAAGAGAAGGCGGCGAACCGCGAAGTCCACAAGGCGCGCGACCGTGCGTACAACAGCCGGCGCAAGCTCTACCGCACCGCCGCCGACAACGCGCTTGCCGAGTTCGACGCGACAAGTCCGGAAGCGAAGGAGATGGAGGTTGCAAATGGCGCTTTCAACGAGACGCTGGACACAATAAAAGCCGAGCGGGCTGCAATTGAGGAACAGATTCGGGCACTTCGAGAGCAGGAGGCCGGGCTGAACGCGAAGCACCATCTCGACGAAGTGGCCGACCGTCGCCGCAACGCAGTCGACGCACGCAACAAGGCGCGCTCCGCCCTCCAGGCTCGAATCGACAGCGAGTTCTCCGATGTTGCCGGCATCTTTTCGGCAGTCCAGTGGGCTGCGAACGGGCACTTCCAGCCCGAGGCTCCCGTCACGGCCTGAAGCCATCCTGATTGTCCCGCCCACCTGCCCGGTGGGCTTTTTCATGGCGCGCCAGGTACCCGCAATGGCGTCGGGTGCGGCCCCCGTACCGTCGTTCCGCGCCCTATACGCTGCAAGAACATCTTTCTGATGCATGCCTTTGCGGGCGTGCCACCGCTCGAGGACAATTTGAACAACGCTATTGCAACCAATGCCATGGCCCAGGCACTTGCGAAGACAGGCCTCGTCACCCCCTCTCAGCTGGCCGAGCTTGCGAAGCCTGCGCCGGAGCCCGTGCCGACCTGCCAGTACTGCGGAAAACCAGCGTTGCTGGTAACAGGCGAGGCCATCTACCCGCGGCTGTCCTATCTGCACCGCAAGAAGTTCTGGCAATGCGAGCCCTGTGAGGCGTACGTCGGGTGCCACGAGCCGAACATCGGCTACGGCGACGGTACCCGGCCGCTCGGCGTCCTCGCCAACGCCGAGTTGCGCGAAGCCAAGAAGTCAGTGCACGCTGTATTTGACCCAATCTGGCAGGACAAGCCCGGCACAAGTCGCCGAAAAGCATATCAGTGGCTCGCCGAGAAAATGGGCATTCCCTTTGCCGAGTGCCATGTGGGCAACTTCAGCGTTGAGCAGTGCGCGACGGCACGTGCAATCTGCCTGGACTACCGCGCCTAGCAGCAGGCCGCCCCCAGTCTGATTTTGCTCGCCGATATCACGGGGAGTATTCATTGCCATCGACTGGGGCGCTTTGCCTGGCGATTGAGCCCTGCCGCTATACTTGCCGCAACCCGATTGCAATGAGGACAGAAACTATGAAAATACACGTGGTGGCTCGCCCTGAACCAGGTTATGCGCGGGAAGACCCGAGCGGTGTTGGCATCGTTGGCGCGTATACCGACAGGGAGGTCGCCGACAAGGTGAAGAACCTGTCAGGCGTTTACGCCAAGGTGCAGACCGTGACGCTCAATCGTGTGCCGCCGGGTTGCCTGCAAAGCGCCCAGGTCTACGGAGTCCAGCTCGCGCAACCCTCCCCGGCTGCGTCGCTTCCTGCGGACTGGCCCGAACTTGTGCGCAAGATGTGGGCGTGTGTCCGGGAACACGACAACACCATTCCGGATGAGGCACTCGACCTGATGAAGGACACCCTGCTCGCGCTGGAACCTACCAGCCAGCAGGGCTAACCGGCCACTGTAGGCTGGCCACGAAAGTGGGCCACTGATTTGAACTAGAAGCTCCGCTATGCGGAGCTTCTTCCATTTGTGCCTATCGACATCCTCGACGTCGGCTCGGCCCGTCACCCACGTCAGCCCCAGGAAGGGGTATCCGATAGGCGGATTTGCGCGGCTGCAGTGCGACGAACCTGCCCAGCAGCGTGTCCGCTACACCATGCAGGGTATCGCGCAAAGTCAGGAAACCAGGAGGTTAACGTGGCTAGAGTAGAGAAAGTCATTCAAAGAAAGGATGGGTCAGAAGTCAAAATCGTCGCTCAAGCGTGTTTCGGGCGAGGCCTGACGTGCTCGATAGACGTATATGTGCTTCGACGCGACAGTCCCAACAACGCTTGGGTGTTGACAAGCAATAGGCCCCATCCTGATTGGCGAAAGATGTCTGTTGCTGAGTACATCACCCATGGGCGCTCCGAAATGTTGCGGGCGGCTTCTCCTGCTGAAATCCTGCAGGCGACTCACGCGTTACACACCAATCTCGGGCTCTGATTTCTGTCGTCTCAAGCCGTCGTCCCTCTCCGGGTTCGGCGGCTTTTTCACGCTGCCGTACAGGGTCCTGAGTTTGTCGCCCGGTCACCGCTCCTCGGTACAGGAAAGAAAAAGCCCCGGGGCAAATGCCTCGGGACTCAAAATCATACGGTGTAGTCGGTGGCGTCGAGAATGGTCTCGTCCCCCTTTAGCCAGCGACAAGCCAGTGCGTACACCTGCTCGTAGCTCAGATTGTGGGGTGACATCCCCAGCGTCCGGCCGCCGGCGTACTCGTAGTGGAGAGGGTTTCCCTTATCGACAAACACTATCCAGTACTGTGAGCCTGGACGTTGCTTCAGTGCAGCGTGGCGCGAGGGCCATCCGTCGGGCACCTCCACAGAACGAACGTCCGACCATCGGCCTTCCCGGTCGCGCAAAACCTGTAAGCACACGCCATCAAGAACGTCGGTGACACCTGAGACCTTTGAAAGCCGGCTCTCGATGTCCTTGATGCGCGCGAGGGTAGGCGCTATTCCATCCTGCAATTTTTTCAGCTCGTCGCGAAGCGTTTGCCTGTTCGCATAGTTTTCGAGCAGTTCCGCGCTAGTCGGCATTTCGCTCTCTCCTGTTATCAATTCCGGATGCGTGTTGCGATGAGGTGCGCTAACGCGTCAAGATGGAGACGTCCTACGAGCGCCGCTTCGAGCATGTTCCCCCGATACGATGTGAAGCGCTGCGTGAACGCCATGCACGCGAAAAATTCATCCGTGGCGCAGCCACCAAAGTGACCCTTTTCGTAATCGGTCACTTCCCCGATAAAGACCAGGTCCCTGTCAGCGCCCCACTCGGCCACGGCGAGCAGCGCCGCGGGCGTCACGGTTGGCCAGCACATCAGCAGGACGTCGTGCTCGTGCCCGTACTGCCGAACCGCTGTCACAGCGTCCACGTCCTCGACGTCGTGATACAGGCCGTGCTGGTGCGCATCGTGTCCGGAGAACTGGGTCGTCGCCCGGACGCTGACGCCTCTTGCCGCCAAAAGGCTTGCGAGAAAACCGTTCCCTGCGAACACTTCCAGTACGCGCTTTCCTTTCAGAAACTCGCCTAGCTCATCAACGAATTGCAGGTTGGGCGTCCAGTAGGCGCCTGACACGCGGGAACAGCTCGCGGGGATTGCCAATCGGGGTAGGTCTCGGTGATAACTCATATCGCTCACAAACGTTAGGGTCCTGCCAGGGTATAGCTTGTGACGCGTGCGCCCCAATCCCGCCTGCACGGGGAACTAGCCGAAAAATCCGCGAGGCAGTTCCGTCGCGTTGCTGCCGGCTTTCTGTTTGGCCGACAGGCGAGGTAGATTCTGCCGGTTAAAGTGTTGCTGGTACTCGCCCGCAGACTTGTTGACCTGGCGGTGGCAGGAGTGCAGCAGGGAGATGCTCTCAGCAAAGATGCGCTGTACCAGAAGCCGTTTCTCGCTATCCGGTATCTTCCACGTCACGACCTGTTCCAGGCTTACGTCGGACGGCTCCGGGCCTGAGCGCCTCGCTCTTTTGTCGTACTCACCGCGCAGGTGGCCCACCGGGTCGACAACAGGAAGCCACTTCTTGCCAGTCTCGAGCAGTTGAACCTCGGTTGACGTCAGGTACGCCCTCTCAATGGTCGCCTCCCCGACGACGAACTGTGCACCAGGACGCATGAGAGCGTGCATGATGTACCGATAGACCGTAGACACGAAAAAGCCGGGTTCATGCGACCTTGTGTTCCTCTCAAACCACCCCTCCTCGGTCCGAAGACGGCCCCACGCCTCTCCGTTGAAGCGCTCGTCGACACACATCGCGTGGAATGCCGGGTGCCGGCTGTTCACTTTTCGTTTGCTTGTGCGGAACATGACGTGATAGCCCTGCAGCACCAGCACGTTCTCGGCATTCACAGATTCCAGTTCAGCCACCAGCGCGGGAACGTGTAGCGGCGCCTGTCCAAGAAACTGGTCCTCCGGCAACATGCCGAAGTCGACAAAATGGTCGATGAAGGATAGGAGTGCGCTTCGGGTCATGTTCGCGCTGGTCGTTGGGTGCGATGCCGATGGCAGGAACCGATATTTTCGCACGGGAAAACTGCTGCTTCGCACACCCACCCGGCCGGACGTGTACAAGATTCCCCGCACACCAGTCAGCCATACGGTTAAACTGCCCCTCGCCTCCTACGTTCAGCTTGTCCTTAATCTCGCGGCAACACACATGACGGCTCGTCCGCAGACCATACAGATTTTCCTTCCCCAGGGAGTGCCCCATGGTATCCGCATCGCGGAGCTGACGACACGCATCGTGCAGGTCATTGAGGTGCCGCGCAAGCTCCTCAAGGACTTCATCGCGATGCCAGAGTGCCAGCGGGTCGACGGGGCCGTGTATCTGCTCTATGGCGAGGACGACACGGGCCGCAGCAAGGTGTACATCGGCCAGACGGGTACGCTCGCGACACGCCTGGACACGCATCACAAGGAAAAGGAGTTCTGGGAAAAGGCGCTCGTCATCGTCTCCAAGACCGGCAACCTGACGCCGACCCACACGCTCTACCTGGAATCGCTGTGCATCCAGGGGGCCCAGAAGGCGAAGCGCTATCTCACGGAAAATGGCAATCGCGGGAGTAAGCCACACACCCCCGCGCCCTTGCAGGCTGACTGTGACGAGATTTTCGACACCGCGCGAACGTTGCTCGCGACCCTCGGCTACGCCGTGTTTGACCCGGTACTTCCGACTGAGGTGGCGGAGAGTGAGACCATTTACTTCTGCACGCGCGAGCGCGCAAAGGCCGAAGGCACGTACACATCGGAAGGATTTGTTGTGCGTAAGGGTTCGACGACCGTCGCAGAAGTCGCTCCAGCCTTTGCAAGGCACAACTACCATCGCCTTTATGCCAGTCTGATTGAGCAAGGCGTTCTTATGCGGCAGGACGGTCTGCTGGTCTTCACCGAAGACCACCTCTTCAAGTCCCCAAGTGCAGCATCGGCCGTCGTCCGTGCCCAGGCGGGCGCGCCGAAGTACTGGAAAACCGCCGACGGCAGAACACTGGAGGAGGTTGAACAGGCGAAAATTTCCGAGCTGCCTCGGTCATAAAATGCTGAGCTCACCCGTTCGCGGTGGCTAGACAATGCTTCAGGCACAAACCGGAGCATTGCATGACAACTCACACGGACCAGGCTAAATCGGCCATCCTGACGCTGGCAGTCAAGGGTATCTACTTCGACCAGATGGTTGCGCGGGTGAAGCCTTTCGAGTACCGGCTGCGCACGCCGTACTGGGTTAAGCGGCTGGTCGGTCGCACCTACACGCACGTTTGTGTGACACGCGGCTACCCTTCCGCCAACGACGCCGAGCGGCGCCTGGTCGTGCCCTGGCAGGGATACGAAGAACAGGTTCTCCAGCATGAGCACTTCGGACCCGAACCTGTCGAAGTCTTCGCTATCCGCATCTGGCCGGTTTGAACACATCCGACCCGCTGATTCTTCCCGGTCTCCGCACGCTCGTGACGGAGGCCTTTTTCCGGAATCGGCCTAAAAGCAAAGCGGACCAGATGGTCCGCTTTCATCAATCACGTTTTGCGCAACGGTGTAACGCCGGCCACAGCAAATAGCGTCGCAGCAGTAGCTCCAGCCGCAAAGAGCAGGCAAGCAGCCCCACGGCCAGCAGTCCTCCCGGTCCGGTGTCGCCCGTCTGCACGTGCGCTTCAGCGTGCGCCCCGCCCTGATAAGCCAACGCCAGCGCAGGTCCAACGAAACGCGCCGATACTATGGCGGCAAGCCGCGGATTTTCCGCAAGGCGCATTGCTCACGCCTCCGGCTTCGCAGCCTTCGAAACCGGCACTTCGATGTGCCAGCGCACGTGACGAAACCGCTTGTGCGTTTCCCGCTTGCTTGGCGTGCCGGCCGCCGTCAACGGAGAGCACTCTCCCGTTACGCGCAGGTACATTACACCGCTGCGCGGAACGACGAACGGCTCAGCGGCGACGCTGTTGAGCTGAGCCTGCCCGCCATCCTCGATGGCGACGATGTCACCGGCAGCGAGTCCGCCGAGCGCATCCAGTTCAGTCTGCAAGGCACGCTGACGCAGACGCAGCGCTTCAAACTCCGAATCCAGTTCGTCCCTGCGGCGCATGATGTCGGCAAATTTCTCGCTCAGTGCGGCGTCGCGCGCCTCGCCCGCATAGGAGTTGTCCGCCCGGGCCAAGGTCAGGTTTTTGGTCATGGTTGTGTCCTGAAGTTTGTGACGCTGCGTATAGGGAAGGCCTGCCGCGAGCAGCCAAGGCACATCTGACGCAAACACGGTATTGCGGTGGTTCTCCTGATGTTTTAGATAGAAAGGAGCTACCTACACAAAAGGCTTCTTCTCCTCAACAGAAAGGACATCAGACTTATGAAAGCTGTACGTGCAATCGTAGCAACAGGCCTGCTTCTCGCCCTGTCGGCGGTCACCATGGCAGACGAGACCATTGTCTTCGTTCGACACGCCGAGAAGCCCGCGCAAGGCCTCGGCCAACTCACCTGTCAAGGTCTGAACCGCGCCATGGCCCTCCCAGCGGTCCTGCATGCGCAGTTCGGCAAACCTGCCGCGATTTTTGCACCCAACCCGAGCCCGCGTAAGAAGGACCAAGGCGTTCCGTACAACTACATCCGCCCGCTCGCCACCATCGAGCCGACTGCCGTCCAGGACGGTCTGCCCGTCAATGTCGACATCGGCTTCACCGACACAGCCTTGCTGCGCGCAGCGTTGCTCGTACCCGAGTACACCAATGCCACGGTCTTCGTCGCATGGGAACATCACCTTGCAGTCAAGGCGGCGCGGGAACTGCTCGGACAGTTCGGCGGCGACGCCAGCATTGCCCCCAACTGGGCTGAAAACGACTTCGACAGCATTTACGTCGTGCGTGTGAGCACCGACGCCAGCGGCAAGCGAAAGGCGAGCTTTGAGGTGAAGCATGAAGGCCTCGACGGCCTCCCAGACCAGTGTCCGCAGGCTATGGCCAACCAGAAAGGCATCACAGGCTAACTACAGCCCCCGATTTGTTCCAAGAGGCGCTACGCCGCCTCTTTTCATTGCCAGTGCACGTCTTGCCGTCTCTTCGAGTGACAACCCCTCGACGGCGCACACGCGTCAAGGCAAAGAGATTCCAGGTTCAGTCTCGGCCGTAGGATTTCTTCGGCTGAAACTCCGCAACGCCCCTTTCCCCGCTGCAGCGTTCCGAGGTGACGCCGGGCGCCGCATTGAGCCCATCCCCAGACGTATCCGCGCTCTGCTCGGGCGAGCATCAGCCAGTTTACACCCTAGTCTGAGCCCCTCCTCAGTCCCTATACCCCGAAGACATTAACCATTCGGCCCCTTCGGGGCTAGTAAAGGACGTTGAGATGAAAATCGAAGCATGGAAGTGCGAGCACACGGGACAACTCTTTGAAAGTGAATCTGCATACCTGCAACATAAGCAGGCGCGACGCGAGCAGCAGGTGCGCACAGCGCACATCGCCGAGTTGCATGCACGGTTGAAGTTTTTGCAGCAGATGCCCTTCATCAACGCATCGTCGGTCGACGAGATGCTCGCGGGCATTGAAGCGCACTACAACGAGTCGGTCGACCTTCTGGTCGAACTGGGCGAGCTTCCAGCGGGGCGCATTGGACACAGACTGGTCGAAATTCGTACCGCCGGCAAGCTTGGGCCTGGCCGCATCGACAGCAAACGGGCGCACGCTCTCGGGCTGCGTACAGAAGCCGTAGGCATCACCGGGCATATCACGTTTGTGTTCGAGGGAGAGTTGGGCGGAAGTGTGAACGAGGCCTTTCTCGCTTTTCCCGCTCTGTGTGCGGAGTATGTTGCCGAAGGCTGGGCCATGTCGGCGGCGCTCGACCTGCCGAAGCCCGCGCAGCGTGAAGAACGGATTTTCCAGACGTGCTACATCAGTGTCCTCCTAGAAAACATGCCTGTGCTTCAACGCCAGTACCGCGAGTTCATGGACCTCGAGAGGAACGCGCAGCCCGAGCTCGAAGAGCGCGTTCAGGGCATCGTCGCCAGCCGGGTTGCGGCAGACGCACGCTATCAGGCGGCCCGTAAGCGCATGCTCGAGATTGACCTCCAGACTGACATCCTCGCCGAGAACCGCACGGCCGAGGTCGCGCTGACTGACGCCATCACGCACTCCGTGCGAGCCGCCGTCACAGCGGAAGAACCGGTCTATGCACGTTACCAGGAACTACGCCACGCCTTGGGCGTGTGACGCAAACGTCGCTGTCGATTCGAGGCCTGCGTGCAACGGCCCTAAAAACTGATTCCCCCTGAAGCCCCTACAACCCGCTTGTCGGGGCTTCGCTCACAGTCACGCTGGCCGCGACCGAGCCCGTGCTGTAGAAAATTGAAAAAGTGCAGTACCTGTGGTACTGTACATTCCATCAAAAGTACAGTACCGCCACCCATGAACCTGCTCGCCGTACCCCTCTTCAGCGAACTGTCCCTTACTGCCCAGACCGCGTATGCGGAGCTGTCGGAACAGACGCGCGCCTTTGAAATGAACCGGCTGGCAGGCCTGAAGGGGACGTTTTACCGCAAGCCCAAGAACGGGCGCGAATACGTCTACTTCAGCTACAAGGACGTTGATGGCAAGAGTCGCACCGCGTATGTTGGCCCGAGCGACGAACGCGTCAACCGGCTCATCGAGCAGTTCGACTCCATAAAAGACCCGAAGAAGCTGGCCCCCGTATCGCGTGCGGCAATCGAACTCGGGTGCGCGACGGTGCTTCCCAAGCACTTTCGCATCATCAAGCAGCTTGGTGATTACGGCTTCTACCTGGCGGGAGGCATCCTGATTGGCACCCATGCATTTGTCGCCATGGGCAATCTGCTCGGTGTACGCTGGGCCGAGGGCAACCACACGCTCGATGTGGACTTCGCGCATGCCGGAACCAATGTTTCTGTGGCGCTGCCGGTCAACATGTCCCTGTCGTTGCACGATGCGCTGACGTCCCTGGAGATGGGCCTGCTACCGGCCACCCAGATGGGGCATGCTGGCGGTCAGTATCGCAACCCCAGCGACCCGGAACTGCGCCTGGATTTCGTGACGGCCCAAGGGCGCAGCGCGGAACCGGTATTCGTCAAGGAACTCGGCCTGACACTTGAACCACTGCGGTTCATGGAGTATTCCCTCGAAAACACGACGCAGGCGGTCCTACTCAGCCGCGAAGGCGCAGTCACCGTCAACATACCGGCGCCCGAACGCTACGCCGTCCACAAGCTGATTGTCTACGGCCTGCGCACCGGCACCGACCGCGTGAAGATGGGCAAGGACCTTGCGCAGGCGGCGGCGCTCGCGTCGTGGCATCTCGAAAATGGACAGGGCGAGCCGTTCGCAGCTGCGTGGACCGACGCGCTATCCCGCGGACCCTCGTGGAAAAAGCACGCTACCGCTGGCCGTGCAGCCCTGCTAAAGCGGTACCCACAGCTGGACCGGCCGGAGTTATGGCCAGGCGTCCCGGACACGGGATAACGCAGCTTCGATACACGCGACTTGCGTTGCGGCATGCGCGGTCAACGGCCCCTGAGATGAAGCCTGACACCTAACCCCCTCCAGATACTTCACCATGTCTTCTGCGACGACCCTCATTCAGGACGACGGTGAGTTCTACCTCGACCTGAACATCAACGAGAGCCCAGCAACGGCAAGCGGCTTCCTCCACCGCAGGTGCCCTGTATCGCCGACGACACCGGGCGGCTATGAGGTGGTAGGCGCCTTCACGGCGATGGCCGACGGCAGATGGCGCGCGGGCGTCTCCAAGGCCTGCCCTCCCGATTCGGACGAAGACATGCTCGTACTCGGTGAGTTTGACCGCCGAATGGATGCCCTCCTTGCCGTGTGGCAGCGGCGGCGGGAAGCGTACTGCAGGCACTGAAACCGGCTGTCCCCGGAGCGTCCTTCGGCTAGCTGACGTCGAGCGCTTCCGCCGTGGAATGCTCTGCAGATGCGCGCGACGACTGCTTCAGTCGGTAAAAAGTCATTCGTGGGCAGTCGACGCTACTCGTATCCAAATCGTGGAGCAGTTTAAGACGCTTGTCCTTCGGGGCAAGACGTTCACTGATGGCAATAAAACCAGTCTTTGGGTGCAGCAAATCTACAACGTAAGGCCATCGTTTCGGGTGCCGCACGTCGGCTTCCCAGGCTACGAAAACGCGTTCAAAATCGTCGCATTTGATGTCGAGGTACATGCCGAGTACTTCCAGCTTCGTGATGAAAATGCTGGATTCCCCCTCCGGCAATCGGTTAATCGCTTCGGCGCGCTCAACCAGCTCATCAATCAATCGGGAGGCTTCTCGACGAGTGATTCGCGGAGCTTTACGCTTTTCAAGGTCCTTCGTCGTACCTTCGTTGAATACCCAGCCGGCCCTTCCCGCCTGAATCAGAATGCCTTCCGAAGTAAGTTCGTTCCAGTAAGCTGCGGCTTGCTGCTCGGGAATGCCTAACGCAAGCGATAGTTCTCGCGCCGAGACGACGCCGCGGGCCGACATGTGCGCCAATGCGATATGAAACAGCTTTGGAGAGATACTGTCCAGCTTAAGCTTGGACCTTTTGTGATGGTACTTGTCGCGTGAGCGGTGTAACGCTTCCTTCTCTAGTGGCCAATGTGCAAGCCGGTGAGCTGCATTCCAGCCAGACAAAACCAGTGGGCGCAATCGGGTAAATGTCGCATCAACATTCCTTCTCAATATCTGAGCGCATTTTTGGTCGAGTACTACTCGATATCGAAAGCCGATTTCAAAATCAGGTGATAGCGAATATCCCTCAAAAACTACATCAAATATCGTGCAATCAGGCGCAGCGTCCCGCAACTTCAGACTGGCCCTAACCGCTAAAACATCTTCCTCCACCCCGTCGCTCGAGACTACGCGGAGCGCCGCTGGAAATTCGAGCCCCATCAAGTCATATAACAAGCGGTGGGTCGTCTCACAGTACCAGACAGGGACAGGCGCAATCCGCGCAAACGGACCTGTCAGATTTACGGGGTCGTGAAGAAGGCCGGGTGTGAGCTCAAATGGCAGTTCTGCAATGCTCGGGTTGTGTTCCTCTTCTGCCAACCGCATGAGCTTGGTAACCGCTTGCTGCTCGTCTATCGCCACCCAATCCGGACCCCACGCTATTTGAACAGCCGCCATACTTTGTCGCATCGGTATATATCAGAGAAGACCTCGTGCAAGCTTACGCCGTCGCTTGACGGTTCAAAGTTGCGAACAGCCTTGAAAAACCACCGCGATTCTGCCAATGGCCGCTTGCATCGTCCGCGTCAGCACCCGCCTATTGTACACAGGCTCCCGGCGGCTCTCCCCGCCCCCAATGAAGCATTGCGCACAGGCTAACCGCGGTTGGCACCCTTAGCGCCGAGAAGAGCGCCGCGCAATCCACACTCAATTCCGCGGACTCAGGTCCGGCCAGACAGGCGACACACCCGCTGACGTCGGAGGCAACTGCATTTCAAGTGTCCATGGGCCGCTCGCGCTTGGAACGGGAGTTGACGGACTGAACAACCACTGAGTCAGCCGTCGGTAGTACGACCCCACGAATCGGTAGGCTTGCGGCGATATGACGGCGTCGAGTGCCGCAAGCGTCAACTGGGGATTGAGGCTCCAGTTCGCGGCTGCGTATTCGGCGCCGACAGGTAGCTAGCGCCTCTTTCGCACGCTGCACCAGCTCTGCGACCGGTTTGCCGGGATTTGCACGTTTAAGGTCGAGCAGCGCGTAGGCGTCCTCATCGCAGCAAAGCTGCGGTGCTGCGAGAGCGTCGACATCAATTTGCAGCACAGCGCCTTCCGAGCCCTCCCCGCTTGCACACGCGGCAAAATACAACCCGTACGCGCTCGTTAGGTAAACGGCTCCTTCGTGTGAGCGCACCGTGTGGCTCCAGTTGCCGCTATTCTCGCCGCGAGGCAGCAGCGCACCGTGGTGGCGAATTGCTTGCCAGGCTGCAGCAGACGTGCCATGGTAGAGATAGCGCGTGCCCAGAAGGTCCGAGTTCTTTTGATTCACTGGATATCAACCTTCTTGCCGAAAAAACTACTCTCATGAGAGACAAACTTGCGGAGACCGACATCTTACCGTCGCGGGCCCGGATTTAGGCGCGCGAAAGCCGGGTAATCCGCCTGTGACGCACGTGGCGAAAGACTAGCGAAAATGGGACAGAGTTTGAACTTTCAGCTGTCGCGAAGCCATGAAGAAAAAAGAACGGAGATGCATGTCCAACGCGTACGAGCACCGTTACCATGACTCCTGTCGCGCAGTAGCGAAAAAAACCGCGAGCCAGCTCGCGGTCCAGAGAATCAGTTTTCAGCCTGAATGCGGCTCGCTAGCGCGGGTGCATTGTCGGGCGATGCCTGCCTTGCCCGTGCGACACATCGGCTGAGCGCAATCTGCAGCGACACAGGGTCAATGTCCTGCAACCGGTCAGCGGGGTATCCGCCCGCCACGCTCAGCGAGTAATGCCACCCATTCCCGTCCTTCACTGCACCGAGTTGCTGCGGAGCCCAGCCACCTGCGTTTTCGAAATCGGCTACGAGGGTGCGGTCACCCACAGCCGTATCGCCCAGGTACGAGGCACCGTCGTAGCGGGTGCGATAGGCGCAGTGCTGGTATCCGTCACCCGAAAAGCTGAGCAGCAGTCGATTTGCGGACTCCGGCATTTCCTGTGCAAGAACATCCTTAACCTTCTTCGTTTGCGCAACGCGTGCCGCGTCGACCCGAGGCTGTGCTTCGGCCCGCGCTCCCAGGAAGCCTGAACTGTACGCGAATGCTCCCACGGCGAGCGCGGCCGCAAGCGTGCCTCCGATAGTCTTTCGATTCAATTTCTTCCCCTAAATTTTTCAGTGCCCGATGCCGTGCTGATGCGGCTTAGCGATACCTCACGATGTAACCGAACATGCCAGTCCAGTCATCATCCGAGAAGAGCCGGAACAGGCAGTGCATCAGCGCACGCTCAGCGTTGCCCATGTATTCCATGTCGTCAGTTACCGCGCGCTTCGCCGCCTCAACCAACGCCTCGACGGTCTCGTAGCGCTCGCGCGTGGCGACGCCGTAGAGGAAATCAACCAACCACCGGCGCTCCTTCTTCAACAGATGCAGCGCGTTCCAGGCCGCTGAGGTTGCGGGCGAATCACAGAGCTTGCGCAACGCCACGTGCACCGCTTCGTAGACGTTCTCACGCTCGACCGTGAGCGGTTCGATTGCGTTGTCCGGCCGATACTGAAACGCATTTGCCAGCGCCGTCTCGAGCTCCATCTCCTTGGCCGCCGGAATGAACCGGGCTGCGCCGAAAACGTACGTGGTCGCAAACCGTGAAGTGTCCCCGGTCGGGGTGACGTGCGGCGAATGCGCGACGAAGAACTTCTTCATGGCTTCAGCCATGAAGCTCTCGCGGTTAGTGACGTCCTGGAACTCCTCCACCGGTATGAGTTCGATGCCTTCCGCCTGCATCGCCGCGTCGACAGACTTCGCGAGGCTCGCTGCGCGTGGCAGGTCCTGCACGAAAACGAATCTTCGGGACTGGCCCGCGCTAGCATCGACGGCAGCGAACTTCGACACCAGATATGCGTAGCGTTGAAGCGCCCGTTTGCGATATTGCGGTTGCCGCTTTTGCGTCATGTATCTCTCCATTCAGATGACCTTGGACCGTATAGCCAGCCAGGCGGCGCGGCTGCTTTAGGCCGCCTGCATGCGGCCCACAATCTCGTGCTCGAGCACCTGCCTCACCCATCACGAAGGCGCTGAAGGCCACCACCGTGTGAATCCCGCGCTCAGTACGGGAAAGGCTGCCGCCGCCTCTACGAAGTCGGCTCCGATGGGCCCCAGGTGGCCGAAATACACGTCGCCCGAGATGCCCTTGGTTTCAAAAGACACCGTGGCGCGAGTTTTTCGAAAAGATAAACCCTCGCTGGCGTTATGCCGCGAGGGTCGCAATCAAGCAGTCTTAAGGGAGCTCAGCGCGTCAGCGGCAGCCGCCCGCAGAGATTCCGGAGCCATGTACCTCAACGCAAACTTCAACATTATTTCGTTCTGGCTGCCGCGCATAAGTTCGTCGACGCAGTGCGCATCAATAGCCGCGATACGCGCCCAGCGATGTCGCGCCATCGCTTCGGACGCCGTGTACGCAGCCTGCCACGCCTGTGACTGAATCGAGCCTTCGGAAAGCCGCTTTCCGGTTGGGTCAGCTGCGAGACGCGCTTCCTCGTCTCGCCGGACAGCGTCCTCGGCACGGTCGCGAGCGCGTGTGTAGAACAACCGTTTTCGCGTCGTATCGCGCATGCGCAGCATCATGCTCGACGCCTTGAACAGCCGACTCGCAAGGTTGGCGTTCATCGCGTCGGCGAGGCACCGATACTCTTCCGAATCCTCGTCCAGGGTGACCGCGGTGCCGAGAAAGTTGAAACATCGGTGCAGGTTGACCACCACGCAGACTGAGTTGCCGTCTGCGAACGTGAAGTCCTCCAGGCGCTGACCGTAGGTTGCGTCAAGCGCGATATGACGCAACATGTGAGTGAGCAACTGCGTGTGCAACGCGCGGTCATCCTCGAGGGCGAGGACCAGCCGGACAAAGTCCGTGCTGCCCAGCCACGCAACGATGCTCTCCGGCAGATTGACATCACGGGCGAAGCGCCCAAGATTGATGAGTGGACTCAAGACGATTCTCCAGATTGGCCTGAGTCGTATAGCCAGAGTCACTGTGAAGCCAATCCTTGCACAAAACCGACCCCTGCAGGTCAGAGCCTCTCAGGGGCGGAAATCAAACAGGCAGCCAAACTGTCAGTTCAGTCACGAACGCACTGGCGCTCGCCGTCGGTCGTGCCCGGGCATCGACTTTCCGATACCAGGGCCGCGCCTAATCCGGGAACTGGATATACCGCACCGGGACGATGTCAGTGAGCCAGACACCGTTGTCGGAGCAGAAAAACGGGTAGCCGTCCCGCGTCATGCGCTGCGCATCAATGACGAGAATCACAGGGCGTCCGCGGCGAGCACCGACCGCAGTCGCTACGGCCCACGTTCCGGACAGATGCACGGCGTGCCGGCTCATTGGCTTGAGACCATTCGCGCGAATAGCTGCGAGCTTCTCCGCTACGGTGCCGTGATACAGCACGAAGGGCGGCTCGCACACCGGCAAGCCCAAATCGACGGGAATGGAGTGTCCCTGCGCCGCACGAATCCGTTTTCCGTCCGCGGAGAACGTCAGGCGCTGCTTATCGTTCTCCCGGACAATCTGTGCGAGTTCGTCCAGTGATAAGGGGCGGTTCAACGACGCGAGCCCAGCGAGCAGCGCGTCCACCGCCACCCAACCTTGCTTATCAGGCTTGACGCACAGCGACGCCGGGTCGTGCCGCAAGCCGCGCGTGATGTACCGGGACTGCTTGTTGAGGCTATAGACCGCGTTCTTTGTTGTTTTAGTTTTAGATTGCATGGTACGTATTATAGCGTGCGACGTGGGCATCCTCCTGAAGCTAAAATGAGGGCTGTCTCCACTGCGCGACAACCTCATGACTCCCGAAATACGCGTTCTCGACTGCGAGTCGTACACCACCGCCCTGCAGAGCCTGGCGGCACTGTTCAGTTGCAAGCCGGACGAACTCGCGCGCTTTCTGTCACAGGCTAGCCTCGAGGCGAGATACGTGGGCGGGTACTGCGACACGGTCAGCTTCGAAAACTTCATCCTCGGGCAGGTCTCGGAGCGGTTCGGCGCGCCCAGCGTGCCTGAGCGGGTCTGCTGGTTTCACTGCACGCGCGTTCCGCAGGGCACCCGTTTCGCCGAAGGCATCCTGCCTCTCGGCGCGATGCTTCCGCAACTCGAGACAGTGCTGGCGTCCCTGGTTGCAAACCCGAACAATCAGGCGCTGGTGCGGCAGGTTTTCGGTAGTCGCGGCGGCCACGCCTTCCAGTTCCGCCTGAAAACGGGAGATAGCCTGCACTGGGGGCCGTACGCGATTCTTGTGCGCGACGTCGCGTTTCACACCCGCGCGCTGGGGCAGCACGACTATCTCGGCATGCCGGAAATTGTGGACGACCTGTGTGCAGAAGTCGAAGCCATCGCGGGAGTCAACCTCACCGCCGAATTCGAGGCTGCGCTCGTGCCGGCCATCGTCAAGTTCAGCACGCCGGCGCGCGGCGCCGCCACGGGCGCGGTTAGCGCGGCGCTCTGCTACGTCTGGTCGACGCTGGTCAACGGGAAGCCCGACGGCAGCAGTGTGTGCAACTTCGACGGCGGCAACGTGGCCGTGCCGGCCAAGACCGTGCTCAGCGTGGAGTTCGTCAGCGGCAAGAAAGATACCTCTGGCGTGGTGCGGGACCTCTTTGCGTAGGCAAGGTAGCACCCGACCCGCGACAATCGCTCTACGGGCCTTCAGTCAACTGGATAGCACGCCGCCACCTGTTTCTCCGGGTTCGTCATTCTCCTGGGCGTCCGCAAAGAAGTAATACCTGAGCGCGCGAGCGCGCCCGTCGGCGAACGCTTGCCCTCAAGCTCAAGCCAGTAAAGCAAGCGTCGGACAGTGTGGTCGGGGAGTTCGGTCGCGTCGCTCAGGTCCCTGACCGACATGGCGTACTGGCCGGCGGCCGTGATGCGGCGCATGACCGCAAGAAGTGTTGATGCAGAGGGGACTCAGAGCTCAATTTGGCCTCACGTCGGTGGACGGGCGTTATCCCCTAGAATCGCATAGTAGGGGATAACCGGCACAGCCCAGCGACGGCCCTCGCCATCGCCCGCAGCGCGTGCTCAACACGCCGGCGGCGCGCCTGGTAGAGCTGCCTCACACGCCGACTGATTTTCAGCACCGGGGTGCCAAACGGCCAAGACAAGAATTGGCGCAGCACGTCCCGGACCTAGTGATTCACCGGGGGCGGCAGGCGGCCTGGGCTGGAGTCGGCGCAGCGCGGCCCGGACCTAGTGATTCACCCGGCAATCCCGGCAGCCGGGGTTCCGGGCCTAGTGATTCACCGGGCCACCGTTTGCATCTGGACCTAGTGATTCACCCGGCGACCGGCACGCCAGCGACCACTGCGGTCTCCCGTTTTTTCAGAAAAATAACTTTTTAAATCAATGACTTGAAAGTAAATCCCGGGTATAAAACTAGGTTTACCCTGAGGCGGACTTCTTTCCCGCTCGCGCGCAGCTTATCCACAGCCGAGTCCGGGACGACGCGACATCGCGGGAAAGCAGGATTCCATGTGAGTAGGCACTCACCAGGGCGGGTGTGGCGCGAACAAATCTCCGTTAAATCAATAAGTTGCCGGGAAAACCCCGGTCTAAAACTAGACCGGCACCCAATGCAGAGGCTGGGCGTTCGGACCGGCTGACACCACCGGAGCCCGGCGAATCACTATGCCCGGTGAATCACTATTAGTCGTTCAAACGCCCCCGCATAGTGATTAGGCCGGTCACGCATAGTCGTCTGGCCGAATCACTATTAGTGTTCCGACCGGACCACTATTAGTGACTCACCCGTTCTCAGTGGCCGCAACCTCCCGCCCGGCAAGGCTTTGCGGGAATCCCTAATCGGTTTTCTAATCCGTCTCTTAATCCGTTTACGCGCGAGCTGCAGCGTCGAGGCGCTTACGCCGTTCAGGTGTAGCCCGGTGAATCACTAGGTGCAGCGTGCGGACCTGGCTTCGTTGCACGTTGCACCGCCCCACGACGCACGCCACGCAATCAAACCGGAGCTCAGGTCTTCGCCACGCAAGCTCTCCCGGACGACGTCTCGCGCCCTATCCCCCTCAAATCAAGCAACTTTCCAGAAATAGCCGGGTGAATCACTAGGCGCCCGAACGTGCGCGCCGGCCGGCAGTCCCCTTCCGACAGCGCCCTGCCCCGGTGAATCACTAGGTCGAGGACACGGGTTGCCGGGCACGGCCGGTGAGAGCAATCCGCAATGGCCACAATCGCACCCGGTCGAGCACGTCGACCGGCCCGCGCCCGTAAATCGGCCAAAAAAGCAGCCTCCATCCCTCATCCATCCCGGTGAATCACTAGGTGGCCTGCCTTCAGCGAGAGCTGCACCGCGTGCCTCCACATCGAAAAACCCCGGCGAATCACTATGGGTTCCGGGTGAATCACTAGGTTTGCCCGGTGAATCACTATGTCGGCGCCGTTGACAGGCGATACGTGACCGCCATAATCCGGTGCAACAACCCGAAACCGGAAAATCAGCATGGCCAGCCGCCGAACGCCCAGCGCAAGCACGACAAGGGACCTTCTCGCGAAGGTCGAAGACATGCACAAACGCGCGCTGGAGAAGGCGCCCATCAAGACATCGTCGGCCCAACTGCCGATGTGGGAAGACGAGGCCCGCGGCCTGCCGAACTCCTTTGCGCGCGGGGCGCTCTTCACCGCTGCCAAGCACGGCAAGGGCACGACCAAGCGCGAGTTCTTCGAAAGCAAGGTCATCACAAGCCTCGCCGGGCTTCACATCGAGTATCAGGGGCAGGAACTGCGCCAAGACGATGCGAGCGTGTTCATGACACTGCTGCATCTGGGCCGGGGCATGAAACTGTCGCTTGAGGGCGCGCCGATTTACTTCACCGCCTATTCGATGCTGCGGGAGCTTGGCTGGTCGCAGAACTCCGACGAATACGAGCACCTGCGGGAGTGCTGCAAGCGGTTGCAGGCTACGAGCGTGGTCATCGCCACGCCCAACGAAGCTGGCAGCGAAGGCTATTCGGGCAGTCTGCTGCGGTCCTTCGCATGGAAGGATGAACGTGGCAAGCAGTTGTCGCAGTGGATGGTGCTGCTCGAGCCCGATATCGCGAAGCTTTTCAGCGAAAACACGTTCTCGCTGCTTGAGTGGGGCGAGCGCAAACGCATTGGCGGACGTTCGCCCCTTGCACTCTGGATGCATTCTTTCCTGTGCACGCACCGCGAGCCGATTCCCATGTCGGTGACGAAGTACTACGAACTTTCGGCGAGCCGCTCCAAGGACCTGTCCGACTTTCGTGCGCGACTTAAGCTCGCGCTTCAGAAGCTGCAGGACATTGGTTTTCTCAAGAGCTTCATGGTCCGCAACGACATTGTCCACATCGTGCGGCACCCGAAGAAGTTCAAGAATCCGATGACGCTGGCGCTGGCGTTCAACGAGCAGGAGCCCGACGTCCTGTCCCCCTGACACGCATGCCTACACTGGTTTTCAGGACATTCGGGACAGGACATGCAAAAACACGTGGACGCGGCTCGACTCATCGAAGCAGCACGCGAAGCGGCAACGCTTTTGTCGAAAACTGAACTTTCAGCGGACGATGCACTGCGCGCCAAGGCGCTTCTTTACGCGGCACTCAGGAAGTCGGACGGCACACCCTTGAACTACCTCGCCGATGCGGTTCGAAACGCAGTCGACTTCACCGAGCATCCTGCCGCGCGCTTCCCGGCGCGCAGTTCGAGAACGGCAAGCTGGTTGCTGTGGCTGCCGACGACAGCCGTTGGGTCAAAGGCGCGCCGGCAACGCGCGGCACGTACTGGTTCCTCGTGCCTTACGTCGAAAAGTACGGACGCGCCGGAGTCTTCAAGGGCTTCTACAAGCAGTTCGATTTCGACGTGAGCGTGTCGCTCGACACATACGGCAGCGTTCTGTTCAAGGACCTCGACACGCTGTGGCATCTCCCGCTGCAAATGCCGAAAATACCGAACGCTATCGCTTTGGCAGCTGCCAGCCGCGGTGCGCTCGAACAGGGGCTCGACGGCGGCGACGTCAGGGCCTTTTATTTCGGCGACATCTAGGCGAAGAGACGCAAGCTTGCCGGCACGGCTGATACCGATTCACAGACGCCCACGTGGCGTCTGTTTTCATTCAGCGACGCGCGGGACCGCGCTCTATACTGGGTTTCAGGTCATCAAGGAAAACCATGGCTATGCAGCTTCAGAACCCTGCGCCCGCTCCTGTTGCACGACTCCATATCCAGCAGACCGACACATATCCCGACGTCCGGGTGGAAGTGCTCAACGGTGCAGCGCTTCAGCCCTCAGCATCCCCTGTCGAAGTCTATACCGCGCACTCGCCTCACGACCCAGGGGCCGCTCTACGCATGCGTCGCGTTCTACGGCTACTGGGCCTGCAGGATGCAGTTCCGCAGGATGACGCTGCAATGATGGGAGCGCTGTTCTCGGTGTTAGGCACTGTTGCCTCCACCATCGAACGCAAACTGGGCAATACAGCCGAGGCACACGAGCCGGCGCCGGTTGGTGTCATTGAAGTCGACGACGTCATGGGCTGGCATATGCACGCACTGGTTCCTTGGGACCAAATCGGACAAGGCACCCAGCTCTATACGCGAACACGCTAGCGAACGAAAAGCATTTCTTTTGCAGACGCCCCGGCGTCTGCTTTCATTTTTAGGCGGCCGCTGCCTGCTCTAGCCAGCCGACGGGGGAAGCGCCTACACTTTGGCAGGCCATTAACGGAGGCTCCTCATGAAATCCTTTGCCAAGAATCTGCTCGGCCTGCTCGGTCTCGTCACAACCATCGGTGCCGCCGCATACTTCCTGTGGTCGTTCGGTCAACTGACAGGCGACGCAGTCCTGGCTTGGGCAACCCGGATGAGCACGCCGGGATTTCGTATCATCGCGTTGCTTGTCGCGGCCCACGCGGCCTTGACGATATCTGTGTGGCCCAAGATGCCCGACCTGCAATTGGACGATGTAGGGTCGTTCATGCCGGCATTGCTGCTTGGCGTGAGCGCGTTACCCTTCATGCTTCTGGTTGGTCCAATGACTGCCCCCGTTAGCGAGGGTCTCGCTGCCGCTGTGGAGTTCATAGGCGCCGCACTCGAGGCGCCTTTTACAGCTTAGCGCGCATGCGGCCTGAGCTTGCGCCACTCTTCCCACAAGCCTCCGAATGACTCAGGGAGCGACTCAGTGTTTCGCATGCCCCAGTTCATGTACCCCGGTTCCTTGAACGTGGGGAGCTTCAGGTTCACTCCGTCCGGGCTCCAGGCGGCTACCGCGTGGGGATATCCAAACGCCAGAAACAGTCCGTGACGAAGCATCTCCGCAATCGCAGACGGAGTGCGGGCCGACCACAGGGCGTTGAACACAGGGTCATTGATATCTCTTACCAGATGGTCAATCCGCTCGCCGTCCTCGAAACCATCCGAAAATGGACGCAAGCTTTCCCGGTCGACGATGTCGGTGCGCAGTGGCAACAGGCGCGCGGGCAAATCCCGGGCATACCGCGGCAGCTTCTGCGCAAGAAGAAACAGCAGTCGGTTGAGTTTCGGGTCCATCTCCACATAGGTCCCGAAATGGTCGAATACATCCCGCCACGTCCAAAGCACGCGTTCCAGCTCCTCGCTCACAAGCTCGTAGGCTGCAAGTCGGTCTGCCTGATGTCGAGCGCGCAAGCGCTCCTTGCGCAGTGCGATGAGGGTGGATGCGTAGTGGATGAGTGTGGCGACAACAAAGCCTGTGCCCAAGGCGAGCAGTGCGTGCATCGGTTTGATGAACCAGTGATAGAGGCCGGTCTAACACGTCGTTTTAGGCTTTGTGCGTGTGCACCGAGAAGTGGTTCTTCGCTCGGAAAAGAAAAGCCGACCATAGGCCGGCTTTGGAATCACAAACTACCACACGGCGCAGCACATCGGACATCATGTGCCGCGTCAGAGCGAGCTGCCTGTCACGCACAAGCCTGGCTTGCCGCGGCACCCGCCGACGATGCCGGCGCCTGCTTCGGGCGGGGCTTCCGCCTTGTCTCCGCTTTGACTCGTTCCCAGTCGACCTCGTCCGAGTAGTTCTTCACGTGCCCGGAGAACACCCCAGCAACCTTGCCGTGAAAGCCAAGCTCAGCTTCGATAGGGCTCAGGTCCTTGACGTGCTTGACGTCATATTCGGTGACGACCGTATACTTGTGCCATTTTTTCGCGCGACAGCGCTTAGGCTCCGGGCGCTCGCGCGAGTCTGAGACGGTGACGTCCTTGCAGGGATGGCTGCCGCGAAACACAGCGCACACGTCAAACCCGCTGACAAATCCCTGGTTGTCTTCCCGACACCGCAGTAGCGCGTCAATCACGGCATCCGTCGGTGTCGGGCCGTAGGCATCGGTGGCATATCGTTGATGGTTGTCGGCGTAGATGCCCACAACCGTGAACCGCTTGTCCTTGCTGCTCATCTTTTCTCTCCATCAGTGTCCTGCGAGCTATAGCGAAACGCCGCGGGACCGCCAACCTCGCCGCTTTAGGGCGAGCCGCGCAAAGCGTTTTAAACGGTCTGAGACCCGTCCGCGTTCCTGAATAACTACGCCTGTACCTGCGCTACACTGGAGAGGCACCGAGCAAAAGAGGCGAAGAAATCTGATGACACAAGAGACCCATGGTGATTTGAAACAGCAGCTCGACTGCGCGCGTGCACTCGTGAACGAGAAGAACGCAGAGCTTGACCGCGCTCGCGAGACCATCGCGCAGCAATCGGCGGAGCTCGCCCGCTTTGCGGGTGACCTGCTTGATAGCATGCGCGCTGAAGGCGAACTCAATGGAGAGATTCAGGCCCTGCGCGAGGAGGTCAACCTGCTCCGACGGACAGAGCAGGAACGACAAGCCACCTATCACATGGCCTACACCCAGGCTTTCCGTGACATCCTGTCGAAGGGTAGCCCTCGTGGCCCCCTCGCTGAGGCACAGCAGTTTGTCGAGAAACATGCAGGGACGCCGGAAGCAACCGAACGGGCGCG
>Ga0157369_10001482_pt1 | contig 28790 bp, 26 predicted proteins | sample C25metaG_FD_113461 | JGI IMG/M metagenome (GOLD analysis project Ga0157369, IMG submission 113461) | Corn rhizosphere microbial communities from Kellogg Biological Station, Michigan, USA - C2-5 metaG | ecosystem: Host-associated > Plants > Roots > Rhizosphere > Soil | place: USA: Michigan... | reverse complement strand
CAGCACCACGGCCACCAGGATGCCCGGCACCAGCGTGATCACCAAGGCGAGCGCCAGCACGGTGCCCAGGCTGGGCGTGCTGCCTGCCACCCGACCTCGTTCCACCGGCTAGCTGATGCCGGCGTAGGAGTGCATGCCGACGATGAAGGTGTTGACGACATAGAAGTCGATGAACAGGCAGCCGAAGCCGAGCAGCGCGACGGTGGCGGCGCGACGCCCCTTCCAGCCGGCGGTGGCACGCGCGTGGAGATAACCGGCGTACACGACCCAGGTGATGAACGACCAGGTCTCCTTGGGGTCCCAGCCCCAGTAGCGGCTCCACGCGTACTTCGCCCAGATCGCGCCGGCGATGATCGCGAACGTCCAGACCGGGAACGCGAAGCCGATCACCTTGTAGGCCAACCGATCCAGCCGCTCGGCCGACGGCAGCCACCGCGCGAGCCCGCTGTACTCCGCCACCGCCGCCGTACCCGGGCCCAGGCTCGCCCGCCGGTCGAGCCACGTGCGGGTGAGATAGAGCAGTGTGATGACGCCGGAGACCATGAACGCGCCGGACGCGGTGATCGCCGCGACGACGTGAATCTTGATCCAGTACGAGTTGAGGATCGGCTGCAGTGGCGCAGCCGGCGCATAGAGAACGGTGCCGGCGAGTCCGAGATAGAGGACGACGGGCGTCATCACGAACGCGCCGAGGAACCGCACCGGCTGGCGGGCCAGCAGCACGAGGAAGACCGTCACCGCGACGAGCGCGACCATGGTCGAGAACTCGTACATGTTGCCCCACGGCACCCGGCTGACCGCGAAGCCGCGCGTCGCCACGGAGCCGATGTGCAGCAGCCAGCCGATGACCGTGAGCCCGACCGCGGCCCGGCCGATCTGCTCGGCCCGGCCACCCGCCTGCTCGCCGCGGGTCCGCGCGATCCGCGCGAACGCGAACTCGACCGAGTAGCCGAACATCGCGACCGCATACACGAGGACGGTCCACGTGAACAGGAGGTCGCTCGCGTGGGCGAGGGAGACGTTGACGCCGGGCACGTGAGGTCTCAGCCCTTCATCCGTCGCAGTAATGACTCGAACTCGGTCGCGAAGCCGTCGGCGTCGGTTCGCGCGAGGCCGCCGGCCGAGATAACGGTACGCCCAGCGGCCGGCACGGCGCGCACCCACACGCGCCGCCGCCGTACCCACAGCGAGCTGAGCAGGCCGCAGACGATGAACACCGCCGCGAAGAGAACGACGGTCGATCCGGGGTCATGTGCGATCTGGAACGTGGCCCATTGATCCAGCCCGGCGAACGTCACGGTCGTGCCGTCGGCGAGCTTCCAGGTCTGGCCCGGCCCGAGCGTCTTCGTGCCGACGTTCTTCAACGACGCGACCGGCAGCGAGTAGACCGACTGCGGCCGCCCGCTCGACAGGCCGAGGTCGCCCTGCCACGCCGCGAGCGACAGCACCGGCGCCGCCGGACCCGGGTACGACGACTGCGCGCCGAACGGCGTCGGCTCGTACGTCGGGTAGAAGAACCCGGTGAAGCCGAGCTGGTGCGGCAGGCCGGCCGGCACCTTCACGACGCCGTGCGACGTGAACATCGAATCGTCGGGGAGGAACGGTGTCGCCTTGTCGTAGACGAGGCGCCCGGACTTGTCCCTGACCTGGAGGTGCACCGCGTAGCCGTGGCCGACGAGGTAGATGTCGGTGCCCGCGATCGACAGCGGCCGGTTCGTCGTCACGTCGTACGGCCGCACCGGCGCATCCGGCGTCGCCCGGTAGTCGACGTACGCGTGGAAAGACCTCGGCTCGCCGCTCGGCTGGTAGCTCGCGGTGAACTTGCGCAGCGTGAACGAGAACGGCGGCAGCGCCGACTCCGATCCGAGCCGCGCCGGCGTGAACACGTCGTACGACGACGGAACGTCGCTGAAGCTGCCGCCGTCGGTGACGAGGACGGTGCCCTTGTAGCCGAACAGGCCGCCGAGCGCGATGCCGGTGAGCAGCACGACGAGCGCGACGTGGAACACGAGGTTGCCGGTCTCGCGCAGGTAGCCCTTCTCGGCGCCGACCGACCACGCGCCGCCGGGCTCGGCGCGGAGCTCGGTGGTGCGCCAGCGTTGCCGGCGCAGCGACTCCCGCACGCCGGCGACCACGTTCTCGGCGTCGCCGTCCGCAGCCCAGGTGTCGTGAATTGCCAGTCTTTCCAGGCGTTTCGGCGCGGCCGGCGGCTTACGTCGCAGGGCGCGCGCGTGCAGGCGGATGCGCGGCACGAGGCAGCCGATCAGCGACACGAACAGCAGCAGGTAGATCGCGGCGAACCACGGCGCCGCGAACACGTCGAACAGCGAGAGCCGGTCGAGGAACGGCGCGAGCGACGGGTGGGCGGTGAAGAAGTCGTCGACCTTCACCGGGTTGAGACCGCGTTGCGGCAGCAGCGTTCCGGGCACCGCCGCGAGCGCGAGCAACGACAGCAGCAGCAACGCCGTACGCATGCTCGTCAGCGACCGCCACAGCGAGCGCAGCCGGTTGCGGGAGGCGACTTGCGCGGGCGGCGCGGTCGACAGCGCCTGGGTGGCGGTCTCGTCGGTGAGCGTCTCGGTCATCGGATCACACCGGCGCCGTGTAGCCCTGGAGCACGTTGCGCAGGTCGCGCGACAGCGCCTCCCACTGCCCGGTGAGCAGCAGTACGCCGACCGCGACGAGCAGCGCGCCGCCGGCCCAGACGACGACGCCGTAGTGGCGCTTGACCACCGCGAACGCGCCGAGCGCGTGCCGGAACGCCAACCCCGTCGCGACGAACGGCAGGCCGAGGCCGAGGCAGTAGACGAACGTCAGCAACGCACCGCGGCCCGCGGTGGCGGCGTTGTCGGTGGAGGCGAGGCCGATGACGACGGCGAGGGTCGGGCCGGTGCACGGCGTCCAGCCGACGGCGAAGAGCATGCCGAGCAACGGCGCGCCGACGAGCCCGGCGCGCGGCAGCCGGTGGATCCGCCACTCGCGCTGCATCCGCGGCACGAATCCGACGAACGCGATGCCGAGCAGGATCGCGATCACGCCGCCGACGCGGTCGACCGCGGTCGGGTGCGCGAGCAGTTGATTGCCGAGGTGACCGAAGAACGCGCCCTCGCTGACGTAGACGATCGCGAGGCCGAGGACGAACAGCACCGAACCCGCGAGCACGCGCCCGGACACTTGCCAGCGGCGCTTCGGCGCCGCGCCGTCGTTGCCGTCTTCCCCGTCGACCTCGGCAGCGAGGTCGGCACCGGACAGGCCCGTGACGTAGGAGAGGTAGCCGGGCACGAGCGGCAGCACGCACGGCGACAGGAACGACACCAGACCGGCCAGCATCGCGACCGGGATCGCGAGCAGCAACGATCCGCTGGCCGCGTGGCCGAAGGTGCTGCCGGCGTCAGCGACGACCTGCAGGTTCATGCGGGCTCGGCGAGCAGGTGCGCGACGAGGTCGCGGAGCTGGGTGTAGAGGATCTCGCCGCTCTGCCGCGCGGCGATGCGGCCGGAGCGGTCGAGGACGACGGTCGTCGGCGTCGCGTTGGGCGTCAGGCCGGAGAACCGCAGCGCGAGCAGGTTCGAGGGGTCGTCGATGCTCGGGTAGGTGATGTGGTGCTGCCGCTCGAACGCGCGGCCGCTCGCCGGGTCGTCGCGGACGTCGATGCCGAGGAACTCGACGCCGTTGGCCTTGTTGTCCTCGTAGACCTTCTCGAGGCTGTCCGCCTCCGCCTGGCACGGCGCGCACCACTGACCCCAGAAGTTGACGACGACGACCTTGCCCTTCCACTGGGCGAGGTCGAAGTGGCCGCCGTCGATAAGCGTGCCGTTGATGCCGTGGACTTCGTGCCGGTGCCCGATCGGGACGAACGTGAGCAATGCGTCGCCGGAGACGTAGCCGTTGGAGCCGCTCACTCCCTGGTCGACGGCGTGGTTGCCCGTGCAGCCCGCGAGCGCGCCCAGCAGGGGCAGCAGCACGGCCAGCGCACGCATCGAGCGGGGAGGTGACATCGCGACCATTGTGGCCGACCTACCTGGCAGGTGACGCGGCCCGGGCGGCGAAGTGACGCGCCACACATCACCCTCGCTCGACGGGATTCCCTATGCGGCTCAAGCTGTTCGTCCCGATCGCCGTCCTCTCGGTGGCCGCCCCGCTGGCCGCCCGCGCCGACATCGGCGGCGTCGGCGGTGCCGGCGCGACGCCGTCGGTGCCGACCGCGCCCACCAGCGCGCAGGACCGCTCGGTCGATCCGGTCGTGCTGACCGGCAACCAATTCCCGTCGTGGTCGGCCGGTCCGGAGATCGTGGCCCGCGAGCCCGGGTCGCCGATGAACAGCTCGACCGTCGGCCAGGAGGCCAACGACCCGCCGGGCACCCAGAGCGACTGCTACAACCCCGGCTCGAACCCCTACGACCCCACCGACAACGGCGACCACAACTGCGTGCAGGGCTCGCGCATCCCGAGCGAGAACAACAAAGCCGGCGACGCCGCGAACGGCGTGCTCAACACCAACATCGGCGCGAACGTGAACCGCATCGTCGGCTACCGGTGGGACTCCGGCCGGCACGCGTTCGTGCAGTTCCCCTTGCAGGTCGACGAGAAGTTCACCCGGTTCATCTCGAACAACGCGTCCGGCTTCGCGGTCTACTCCGGCGTCGATCAGGAGACCAATTACGCGTTCGACCGCGAGGGCTTCCGCTACAGCTCGGACCAGTCGCAGACGACGCCGGGCGGCGACCCGTGCCTGCCCGAGCCGGCCAAGGGCAGCCCGGCCTTGAACGCCAAGGGTTACTCCGCGCAAGCCGATCCGATCCGCGGCCTGGACGACAACGACGAGGTCGCGTTCATGTGGCACGACGCGGGCACCGAGACCGCGCCGGTCGGCGCGACGCTTCCGAGCGGGGTCATCTCGTCGTACCAGATCGCGGTCGCCGATCCGTCGAACCCGACCGCGACGCGCTACGCCTACGTCGCGCTCGCCGGCTCAGACACCAACCCCGGCGCGACGCAGAAGCTCAACCCGCACGGCAAGCCGGTCGGCCCGCCGCCGCAGACCATCGCGCAGTGGAACGAAGAGCATGCCTACGTCCACTACACCCGCGACGCAACCGCCGATGTTTTCCAGTATTCGCAGTCGTCGTACAGCGACTACGGCGCGGCGGCGAAGGGCCCGTACTGCACGATCAACGCGGACGGCACGCACACGCTCAGCACCGCGCACGGCACGTACGCGCAGCGTCGGCCGGGCGACGGCGCGTGGGTCACGACGCCGCGCTACGCCTTCCGGTACGACGGCCGCTGGCTGATGACACAACTTCGCATCTGCCCGAAGAACGCGACGTGCGGGCTGGACGACACCGGCACGCCGCAGGGGTACGGCGCGAACATCATCGACCAGTGGAAGGCGCGCGCGTTCCAGCAGCGGCCGAGTGGTACGACGCCGTGCTGCGGCTACGAGGAAGAGGTCAACAACTGGGGCGGCTCGTCCATCCTGTTCGGCGAGCGCTGGGGCCCGGTGCGCGTCATCCGCGCCGCGTGGGGCTCGGACTCCTCGACCAACAACATCAAGACCGAGGTCTTCTACCCGGACACGATCACCTTCGGCGACAACCTGCGCGTGCACGTCATCCCGCCGTTCGACGGCATCTATGTGATGTGGGACTACCGGGCCGGCAAGGTCGCGACGTACTACAACCCGTGGCAGCCCAACGGCGCGAGCATCGACGGCAAGAACGACGAGGTGTTCGGCAACCAGCGCTGGACCGTGCAGCCGGGCGGCGCCGAGGTGCAGGACAACGATCCGATCCCGGTCGTCGGGCCGCAGGACGTGAAGGTCGGCAACCCCGACCCGAACGGCGACTGCCACATCGCCGGGCAGAAGAGCGTCTGCAACGACATCGACATGTTCGACCCGACCTTCGACGGGCCGGTCGGCGCGCTCGACTGGGAGGAGATCGCCGGTCCGAACGGCGGCGTCGTGGATCGCTGGTCGGTGAAGCAACACAGCGCGGGCGATGCCTACTCGCTGATCGCGACGCCGTACTACCGCGACGACTCCTGCTTCGACGACGGCACCGGCAACGACCCGGGCATCCACCTGCAGAGCCGGTCCGCGGACACCGGCGCGGCGGCGACCTACTTCGACCCGTCGGACCCGGCCGGCGGCCCGAACCACGACGGCTGGAAGCCGCGCGTGTGCTGGCAGCCGTCGGACGGCGACCCGCACGACGTGACGATCGGCGACGGCCGACCCCGCAAGTTCTGGAACGCCGACATCGCGACGCACGGCCTGCACCTGAACCTGATCGCCGACTCGGACAACGCCTACCAGACGGAGCCGATCGACGAGGTCGACTCGGTGCAGCGGATGGTCGTGCTGCCGCCGGAGACGGTCGACCCGGCGCGGTCAATGACGGGGACGGTCAACGTCGGCGAGCAGTACGGCCGGTCGGTGGAGTATCCGCTGCAGACGGTCGCGACGCTGTTCTCCTAGCGTCGGCTGCGCACGGACGCGTGTAGATGCGGGCCGACCAGGCTTCGCTCTCGCCTGGTCAGCCCGCATCGGTCGTGGCTACGCGCTCGCGCGGCGGCGGCGGTAGGCCGGCAACAGCAGGAACGCCGCGCCGGTCACGACGAGCGCTCCGGCGACGGCGAGCATCGGAACGAGCGCCGCTCCGGTGAACGGCAGTGCCAAGGTGCGCCGCACGCTGGTGCCCAGAACGCTCGTCCCCGTCGGCGGCTTGCGCGTCACCTTGGTCCCGAGAACGGTCGAGCAGAAGTGGTTGGCGGCCGTCGCCACGCAGCCCGGGACGAGCGGCTGGCACTCGGGCGCGGTCGGGTTGGTCGTGCAGTCACTCCCGCCGATGATCGGCGCGGTGCAACCGGTGTGCGCCGGGTTCGTCCGGCCGATGCCATGGTTGCGATCGCACTCGTAACCGGCATTCGCGTCGGTGCCGTTCGGGTACTGCCCCGGCGGGTTCTTGTTGTCGGCCTTGCCTACGCATCCGGCGCACGGTTTGCCGACCGCCTGGCCGGTGCCGTTCCCGTTGCCGGACGCGCTGCCGTCTCGGGTCGAGCAGTACGGACCGCCCGGGCAACCGCCGTTCGCACCGCCGGAGTTCTGGTCCGCGGTCGAGACCGGCTGCGGCTGCGAGGGATCACCGGACGTGCCCGCCGTACCGGAGGAATGATCGGCGGCCGCACTGTGCGTCCCCGAGGCATCGAACGTCCCGGAGGAGCTGTGCGTCCCGGCAGCACTGTGCGTCCCGGATTCACCGTGCGCGGCCGGCGTCGAGTGGGCTTGCGTTGCGCCCGTCGGGGCGGCGGCGCTCTGACCGGCGAGCGGTCCGAGCAACAGAGCGGCGCTGCCCAGCAGGGGCAACACCGCCAACGCGTACGAGGTCTTGCTTCGGCGAAAAGCCACGATGGCCTCCAGATGCCGACCGGGTCGCAACCCGGACTTCGCCATCTAGGCCGGTCTCGCCATTGGCTCCCCGAAAAGGTCCAGGCGACCGCAATCTCCGTCGGCCGAAGTCTGGAGCCTCGGACACCTTCTCGGATCAACACACTCCGTCCGAGGTTGGCAACACTCGGACATAACTGCTGTACCCCACGTGATCATGACGAAACGGTGGGCGGTGTCAGGCGCCGCCGATCGTGCGGCGGCCGGCCGCGCCCGCGGGCTCGGCGTAGTCGACCCGCACGATCTCGTCGCCGTCGTACACCAGCGACGTGATCGAGCCGAGCGCGCACTCGCGCCGGTCCGGGCGGTGCCACAGCCGCTCGTGCTGCGCGGCCAGCCGGGCGACCCAGATCGGCAACTGATGGCTGACCAAGACGGCCTCGGCGCCGCGTACCTCGTCGCGCGCGTCGGCGGCGGCGGCGAGCATCCGCGCCGCGACCTCGACGTACGGCTCGCCCCACGACGGGCGCATCGGGTTCCAGAGGTACCGCCAGTTCGCCGGCTTGCGCCAAGCCTCGCTGGTGCCTTCGAAGACGTTCGCGCTTTCGATCAGCCGGTCGTCGGTCGTCGGCGTCAGGCCGAGCACCGCGGCGATCGGCTCCATCGTCTGCACCGCCCGCTCGAGCGGTGACGACCGCGCGACCCGGATGTCGCGGCCGGCCAGCGCCGCCGCCGCCTGCTCGGCCATCTGCTCGCCGAGCGCGGAGAGCCGGTAGCCGGGCAGCCGCCCGTAGAGCACGTGCTCCGGGTTGTGCACCTCGCCGTGGCGGACCAGGTGCACGACGGTCGTGTCACCCATGCGCGGCTGCCGCTCGCGCCGCACCTGGCAGCGCCGCCGCGATCTGCTCGACCACCGCGTCGTCGTGCGAAGCGCCGACGAACCATGCCTCGTACGCCGACGGCGGCAGGTAGACCCCCGCGTCGAGCATCGCGTGGAAGAACGCCGCGTATGCCGACACGTCCTGCGTCCGCGCGGTCGCATAGTCGACCACGGTCGTGTCGGTGAAGAAGATGCTGAACAGGTTGCCCGCGGTGCTCAGCCGGTGCGGTACGCCGGCCTCGGTCAGCGCCGAGGTCGCGAGCGACGCGACCGTCTCGGCGGTCTTGTCGAGGTGCGCATAGACGTCGTCGGTGCACAGGCGCAGCTGGGCCAGCCCGGCGGCCACCGCGACCGGGTTCCCGGACAGCGTGCCGGCCTGGTAGACCGGCCCGGCCGGCGCGAGCTGGTCCATGACGTCGGCCCGGCCGCCGAACGCGGCCGCCGGCAGCCCGCCGCTCATCACCTTGCCGAACGTGAAGAGATCCGGAGTGACGCCCTCAAGCCCCCACCAGCCGGCCGGCCCGACCCGGAAGCCGGTCATGACTTCGTCGAGGATGAGCAGTGCGCCGGCGTCGTGCGCGGCCTGCGCGAGCGCCGCGTTGAAGCCGGGCAGCGGCGCGACGACTCCCATGTTGGCCGCGGCGGCTTCGGTGATGACACACGCGATCTGTTCGCCGTACTCCTCGAAGGCGGCGCGCACCGCGGTGACGTCGTTGTAGGGCAGGACGATCGTGTCGGCGGCGCTGGCGCCGGTGACGCCGGGCGTGTCCGGCAGGCCGAACGTCGCGACGCCGCTGCCGGCGCTGGCGAGCAACGCGTCGACGTGGCCGTGGTAGCAGCCGGCGAACTTCACGACTTTGCTGCGGCCGGTCACGCCGCGGGCCAGCCGGACCGCGCTCATCGTGGCCTCCGTACCGGAGTTGACCAGCCGCACCCGCTCGACCGGCCCGACCCGCGCGACGATCTCCTCGGCGAGCTCGACCTCGCCCGGCGACGGGGTACCGAACGACAGGCCGCGCCCGGCGGCTTCCCGTACGGCGGCAAGAACCTCGGGGTGCGCGTGACCGACGATGGCCGGCCCCCAGGAGCAGACGAGGTCGACGTAGCGCCGGCCGTCCGCGTCGTAGAGGTACGGGCCCTCGCCGCGGACCATGAACCGCGGCGTACCGCCGACGGCACCGAACGCGCGCACCGGCGAGTTCACCCCCCCGGGCGTCACCGCGAGCGCGCGCGCGAACAGTTCGTCGGAGGCGGAGGTCACCCGGTCATTGTGCTGCAGCCCCCGGGAGCATCGGTCAGTCGACGGCCCGGATCCGGCTCTACCGGGCGGTCAAGTGACCGGCGAGCGACTACTTGCTCCAGGCGGACGGGCCGCCGACCTGCTCGGCGAAGCCGACGCCGGCACCCGCGCCGCCGTCGATGCGGTGGTTGTCCGCCCACACGACCGCCGGCCGGCCGTTCGGCGCGACCGTCACCTTGAAGAAGTCGAGCAGCGAGCGGTCCGCCGCAGAGCCGGGGAGGATGCCGCAGAACAGGCCCAGCGTGCAGATCGCGCCGTGATGCATGACGTGATCGCTGGCCTGGCCGGTGATCTGGCGCGGGTGCTTGGTCGTCAGCCCGCGCACCTGCGCGACGTCGACGACCCAGTCGTCCTTCGTGGAGTTCTTGTCGGCCGAGTTGGTGTGGTACCACGCGACGACCGCGACGCCCGGACCGCCGCCGGCGACCCAGCCGAACAGGTCCTGACCGCCCGCGTCGTCGACCCGGTACGGCGCGGTCCAGTGCGCGCCGTGGTCGGTCGACTCCTGCAGCCACACGTGCATCGGCTCGCCCTTGTGCGCGTAGCCGGAGTAGACGGCGAAGAGGTTGCCCGCGGTGTCGACGGCGTTCGCCATCCAGAAGTTGCCGAAGTTGGCGTCGGCCGCGCCCGGGTTGACCTCGTAGTCGGTCCAGGTCTTGCCACCGTCGTTGCTCGCGCTGACGTGGATGTCGCTGATCGGCGGCGAGCCGTAGGTGGTGTCGGTCGTGTCCATCCGGGTCACGCCGTACGTCACGTAGACGTGGCCGCGACCGTCGGTCGTGATGTTGCCGATCGACGTGCCGTTGTGCGCGCTCTCGGCGATCGTCATCGGCGCGGAGTAGATGACGTGCGGTGCGCTGAACGTGGCGCCGCGGTCGTTCGAGACCTCGACCAGCATGGTGCCGGTCGCGAGCTCGTGCCACGCGACGTAGACGTTCTCGGAGTGCTGGCCGTCGACGGCGAGCCACTCGCGGTCGGCCGTCGACGCGATGAACACCTGCTGGGTGAACGTCTTGCCGCCGTCGGTCGAGCGGGACACCTCGATGCCGTCGATGTCGAGGTCGCCGGCGAAGACGGTGCCGTCCTTGCCGACCGCGACATCTGAGTCGCCGCCGGAGGTCTGGCTGCCCGGCGAGTTGCTCGGCGGGACGACGGTCTTGAGCTGCGTCCAGTGCTTGCCGTCGTCGGTCGACTTCGCCAGCACCGCGCCGCCCTGACCAGGCGTGGTGACGTAGACGGTGTGGCCGACCGTCGCCAGGCCCGGCTCGCCGTAGTCATGCGAGTAGGCGAACGTGTTGCGGCCGAACTTCAGCGACGGGGGCGCCGAGTGGGCCAAGGCGGGGATCGCGGTGCCGACAAGGGCGGCCGCGGAGGCGACGACGAGAATCCTGCGCATACCTTGTTCTTCGGGGCGCGCGACCCCTTCTCCTGCATGCGCCAAGATGTCAGGCATGGCGGACTTCGGAATCGATGTCGACCCGGGCGAGGTCGGGCTCGACGCGCAGCGGCTCGGGCGGATCGATGCGCACTTCCAGCGTTACGTCGACGACGGGCGGCTGCCCGGCTTCCAGGTGATGGTCAGCCGGCACGGCCGGGTCGCGCACTTCTCGTCGTACGGCCTCGCCGACATCGAGGCCGGCCAGGCAGTCGAGCCGGACACGATCTTCCGGATCTATTCGATGACCAAGCCGATCACGTCGGTCGCCGCGATGATGCTCTTCGAGCAGGGAGCGTTCGAGCTCACCGATCCGATCAGCCGCTGGCTGCCGGAGTTCGCCGCGCCGCGGGTGTACGTCGGCGGCTCGCCGACCAAGCCGACAACCGTGCCGGCGACCGAGCCGATCCGCGTATGGCATCTGCTCACGCACACCGCCGGGCTGACGTACGGCTTCCACCACACGCACGTCACCGACGCGATCTACCGCAACGCCGGCTTCGAGTTCGGCAACCCGCCGGGGTACGACCTCGCGCAGTGCGTCGCGGCGTGGGCGGAGCTGCCGCTCGCGTTCGATCCCGGCCGCGAGTGGCTGTACTCCGTCGCGACCGACGTGCTCGGCCGGCTGATCGAGGTCGTGTCCGGACAGTCGCTCGACGAGTTCTTCCGCCGCAACATCTTCGAGCCGCTCGGCATGACCGACACCGCGTTCAGCGTCGAGCCGGACCAGCAGCACCGGCTCGCGGCGCTGTACGCGACCGGTCCCGGGCTGCCGCCGCTGGTTCGCTACGACAAGCTCGGCAACGTGATTCGCAAGACGCCGCAATGGTTTTCCGGCGGCGGCGGGCTCGCGTCGACCACCCGCGACTACGCGCGCTTCTGCTGGATGCTGCTGCGCGGCGGGCTGTACGACGGCGCCCGGCTGCTGTCGCCGCGAACCATCCGGTACATGACCCGCAACCACCTCCCGGGCAACCAGGACCTGCAGACGTTCGGCCGTCCCATCAACGCCGAGATCCGCACGGACGGCGTCGGCTTCGGCCTCGGGTTCGCGGTCATGCTCGACGCCGCGGCGGCCAAGTACATCGCCAGCGAAGGCGAGTTCAACTGGGGCGGCCTCGCCAGCACCGGCTTCTGGATCGACCCGCGCGAAGACCTCTCGGTCGTCTTCATGACCCAGCTGATGCCGTCGAGCACCTACTCGCTGCGCCCGCAGCTACGCCAGCTCGTGTATCAATCGCTGATCGACTGAGCGATCTCCGCGGCCCAGTAGGTCAGCACCAGGTCGGCGCCGGCCCGGCGGATCGACAGCAGCAACTCGCGGATCGCGCGGTCGCGGTCGATCCACCCGTTGGCCGCTGCCGCCTCGACCATCGCGTACTCCCCCGACACGTTGTAGGCCGCGACCGGTACGTCGACGCTGTCGCGGACCTGGCGTACGACGTCGAGGTAGCCGACGGCCGGCTTCACCATGACCATGTCGGCGCCTTCGGCGACGTCGAGCAGCGCCTCGCGGACCGCCTCCTCGCCCGACCGCGCCGGGTCCTGCTGGTACGAAGCGCGGTCGCCGAACTGCGGTGCACACTCGGCGGCGTCGCGGAACGGCCCGTAGAACGCGGACGCGAACTTCGCCGAGTAGGCGAGGATCGCGACGTCGGTGTAGCCGGCGCCGTCGAGTGCCGTGCGGATCGCGCCGACCTGGCCGTCCATCATCCCGCTCGGTGCGACGACGTGCGCGCCCGCCGCGGCCTGCGCGAGCGCGATCGAGGCGTACCGCTCCAGCGTCGCGTCGTTGTCGACGTCGCCGGCCGCGGTCAGCAGTCCGCAGTGGCCGTGGTCGGTGTACTCGTCCAGGCACAGGTCGGCCATGAGCACCGTCCGGTCACCGACCTCGGCGGCGAGGTCGCGCAACACGATCTGCACGATCCCGTCGGGGTCGTCGGCGGCCGACCCGCGCGCGTCCTTGTGCGCGGGGATGCCGAACGCGATGACGCCGCCGACGCCGGCCTCGACAGCCTCGACCACGGCCTTGCGCGCCGACTCCCGGGTGTGTTGCACAACGCCAGGCATCGACGCGATCGGCTGCGGCTCGGCGATGCCTTCCTTCACGAACAGCGGCAGCACCAGGTCGGCCGGCGAGAGCCGGACCTGCGCCGCCAGCCGCCGCAACGCCGCCGTACGACGCAGCCGGCGCGGCCGCGCGACCGGGAACTGCGGCGGCAGCGTCACCGCGACTTCTTCAGCCGGCCGGCCGCCTTCGTCCGGTTGGCCTTGCCGGGCGGCAGCGGGTCTTCGTTGGCGCGGCGCTCCCGGCCGAACTCGGCCAGCGCCTCCGCGAGCAGCGCCGCGGAGGGCTTGCTGGCGGTGACGTCGACCCGCAGCCCGAGCTCGGTCGCGGTCTTCGCCGTCTGCGGACCGATCACCGCGATGATCGAGGACGCGTGGGGTTTCCCAGCGATACCAACGAGATTGCGCACCGTCGAGGACGAGGTGAAGAGCACCGCGTCGAAGCCACCGGTCTTGATGGCCTCGCGGATGTCCGCCGCCGGCGGCGCCGCCCGAACGGTGCGGTACGCGGTGACGTCGTCGACCTGCCAGCCGCGCTCGGCCAGCCCGGCCGCGAGCACCTCGGTGGCGATGTCCGCGCGCGGCAGGAAGACACGATCGAGCGCGTCGAACGTCTCGTCGTAGTGCGGCCACTCGGCGAGCAGTCCGTCGCTGGAGTGGTCGCCGGTCGGGACGAGCTCGGGCCGGATGCCCCAGGCCTCGACGGCCGCGGCGGTCTGGTCGCCGACGCAGGCGACCTTGACGCCGGCCAGTGCGCGCGCGTCCAGCGACAGCTCCTCGATCTTCTCCCGCACAGCCTTCACCGCGTTGGTCGACGTGAAGGCGATCCACGCGTAGCGGCCGCTGACGAGACCGCGGATCGCGCGGTCCATCGCCTGCGGCGTGCGCGGCGGCTCGACCGCGATCGTCGGCACCTCGACGGGGATCGCGCCGTACGCGGTGAGCTGCTCGGACAGCGCGCCGGCCTGATCCTTCGTCCGCGGCACGAGCACCTTCCAGCCGAACAACGGCTTGGTCTCCCACCACGACAGCTTGTCGCGCAGCTTGACCACGTCGCCGACGACGACGAGCGCGTCCGGACCCGCGGCCGCGGCCTCGCGGTCCACGGCCTCGAGCGTCGACACGACGGTGAACTGCTCGGTCGTCGTACCGTCCGCGGTCACCGCGACCGGCGTCTCCGGCTTGCGGCCGTGCTCGATCAGTGCGGTCGCGGCCTTGCCGATCCGGCGGCCGCAGTTGAGCAGGATCACCGTGCTGGTCGGCGCGGTCAGTGCGGCCCAGTCGGGCTCCGGCGCGTCCTGACCGAAGTCCACGACGTGCACGGCGTTGGTCTTCTTGTCGGTCACCGGAACGCCGGCGTAACCGGGGACGCTGAACGCGGCGCTGACGCCCGGCACCAGCTCGAACGGCACCTTCGCCTTCGCGCACACGTCGGCCTCGGCCGCGAACCCGCAGAACACGGTCGGGTCACCGCTGAAGATCCGCGCGACCCGGCGGCCTTCCTTCGCCGCCGCCACCATCGACTTCGCCCGTTCGGCCGGCTCACCCTTCGCCGCGTCGATGACCTCGACGTCCGGACGGCACAGGCCGAGCAGCCGCGCGTGCAGCGCGGCGTGCGCCACGACGACGTCCGCGTCGGCGAGGATCTCGGCCGCCTTCACCGTCAGCAGGCCCGGGTCGCCAGGCCCCCCGCCGATGAAGGTGACGGTGGCGAACTTCTTCTTGGTGCGTGCGGTGCTCACGGGCTGGTCTCCCCGATCAGGCCGGCCGCGCCTGCATCGAGCAGGTCAGCGGCCAGTCGTTGGCCGAGCCGCTCGCCGTCTGCGAGCGGTCCGGTGGTGGACAGTCGTACGGCGCGGGAGCCGTCAACAGCGACGACGGCAGCGCGCAAGTAGATCTCGTCGTTCCCGGACTCGTCGAGTCCTATGTCGGCCAGCGCGCCGACCGGCGCGGAACAGCCCGCCTCGAGCGCGGCAAGCAGGGTGCGCTCGGCGGTCACCGCCGCGCGGCTGGCCGGATCGTCCAGCAGCTTGCCGAGGGCGGTCATGAGCTCGGTGTCGCCGCCCCGGCACTCCATCGCGAGCGCGCCCTGGCCCGGCGCGGGCAGCAACTGTCCCGGGTCGAGCAGCTCGGTGGCCTCATCGAGCCGGCCGAGACGTGCGAGCCCGGCGGCGGCAAGGACGACCGCGTCGTACTCGCCGTCAGCCAGCTTGCGCAGGCGAGTGTCGACGTTGCCGCGAATCGGTACGACGTCGAAACCGAAGCCGAGCGCGCGCAGCTGCGCCGCGCGGCGGGGCGAGCCGGTACCGATGCGCGCGCCATCGGGGAGCTGGTCGAGCCGCGACCCGTCGCGGGAGACAAGTGCGTCGCGCGGGTCGCCGCGCAGCGGGACCGCCGCGACGACCAGGTCGTCCGCGGGTGCGGTCGGCAGGTCCTTCAAGGAGTGCACGGCGATGTCGACGTCGCCGCGGCGCAGTTGCTCGCGCAGCTCGGTGACGAAGACGCCGGTGCCGCCGATCTGCTGCAGCGCCTCGGCACTGCGGTCGCCTTCGGTCACGACCTCGACCAGCTCCACGTCGTGACCGTTGTCACGCAACACCTTCGCGACCAGCTCACTCTGCGCGAGGGCGAGCGCGGACCGGCGAGTACCCAGCCTCATGCGTCCTCACCCGCCTCTACGACGACCGCCGCACGAGTCACGACTTCGGTCGCCGCGGGGTCGAGCGCGAAGAGCTCGCGCAGCGCATCGGCGTACGAGTCGCCGCCCGGTTCTTCGGCCAGCTCCTTCACCCGGACGGTCGGCGTGTGCAGCAGCTTGTCGACCACGCGGCTGACGGTGACCTCGACCTCGTGCGACGTCCGCTCGTCGAGATCGGCGCGCGAACGCAGCCGGGCGAGCTCGGCGTCGACCACCTCTTGCGCGCGCGCCCGCAACGCGACGACGGTCGGTGCGACGCGCTCGGAACGCTGCCGAGCGAGGAACGCGCCGACCTCGTCGGTGACGATCCGGCGTACGTGCTCGACGTCGCGCGCGACGTCCGCGCCGTCGAGGACCGAGCGCAGCGATTCGAGGTCGATGACGGTCACGCCGGGGAGCGCGCGCACCTCCGGATCGACGTCGCGAGGCAACGCCAAATCCAGCACTGCCAACGGTTTTTCCGCGCGACCGGCCATCGCCGCCGCGACAACGTCGACGCCGACGACGAGCCCGACCGCGCCGGTACAGGAGACGAGTAGGTCCGCCGACGCGAGCCGGTCGACCAGCTCTTCGATCGTGGCGACGTCCGCGTTCAGCGTGCCGGCGAGCCGCTGTGCGCGCTCGGGCGTGCGGTTGACGATGGTCAGCCGGCCGGCACCGAGCCGGCGCAACTGCGAACCCGCGAGCGAGCTCATCGACCCTGCACCGACCAGCACCGCATCGACGCCGGACCAGTCGGTCACCGACGCCGCAGCGAGGTCGAGGCCGACCGAGACGAGCGAGCGACCGGCGTCATCGATACCGGTCTCGGCATGCGCGCGCTTGCCGGCCCGCAGCGCCGCGTCGGCGAGCGGGCCGAGGGTCCGGCCGACGCCTTCCTCTTCGCGCGCGACCTGCAACGCGGTGCGGAGCTGGCCGAGGATCTGCTGCTCGCCGACGACCATCGAGTCGAGGCCACTCGCGACCGAGAACAGGTGCTGCACCGCGCGGTCTTCGTAGTGGACGTAGAGGTGGTCGGCCAGCTCGTCCAGCGCGACGCCGGCCCGCAGCGCGATCCGCTCGGTCACGTCCTGGACGCCGCCGTGGAACTTCGTTACGTCGGCGTACACCTCGAGCCGGTTGCAGGTCGACAACACCATGGCCTCGTCGACGTGCTCGGCGGCGAGCAGGTCGGCGAGCAGCTTGACGACGCCGTCGTCGGACTGCACGGTCCGTTCGAGCAGCGACACCGACGCCGACCGGTGCGACAGGCCGACCACGAGAACGCTCACCCGGCGCCTGCTTCGACGACGGATGGCTCAACGGTGTGCCCAGCCTTGCGCTGCTCGTGGAAGGCGAGGATCTGCAGTTCGATCGAGAGGTCGACCTTGCGTACGTCGACGGTCTCCGGGACGGCCAGGACGATCGGCGCGAAGTTGAGCACGCTGGTGACCCCGCACGAGACCAGGCGGTCGCACACCTCCTGCGCCGAGGCCGCCGGCGTGGCGATGACGCCGATCGAGACCTCGTGCTCCTTCACCACGGTCTCGAGCTCATCGAGGTGGCGTACCTCGAGACCGTTGATGTCCTCGCCGACGCGGCGCGGGTCGGCGTCGATGAGCGCGACGATCTGGAAGCCACGGCTGGCGAAGCCGGCGTAGTTGGCGAGCGCGTGGCCGAGGTTGCCGACGCCGATGATCGCGACGCTGTAGTGCTGGGTGAGCCCGAGCGTGCGCGAGATCTGGTAGATGAGGTACTCCACGTCGTACCCGACGCCGCGGGTGCCGTAGGAGCCGAGGTGGGAGAGGTCCTTGCGCAGCTTGGCCGATCCGACGCCCGCGGCGACCGCGAGCGCGTCGGACGAGACCGTGGTGACGCCGGACTCGGCGAGCCCGCCGAGGACGCGCAGGTAGACCGGCAACCGGGCGACGGTCGCTTCCGGAATGCCGGTGCGGCGCCGCGAAAGCGACGAGTGCGGCCCCTGGGAGTGCGGCAGTCCCACGTGGCGTTCTCCTAACGTCGACCACCGAGTCTAGGACTTTGTGAACAGGTGCACAAAGCGCTCGTGAACTCGTGAAACCCGAGCGGGCGCGTAAGCAGACGCCGCCGAATCAGGTACCGGGGAGAGGGAATCCGGACCAGGCAAGGAGGCGGCGATGCGACGAGCGCTATCGGCAATGGTCGTGGGATCCGCGGTGGCGGCGACGCTGATGGTCGCCGCGCCGCCGGCGCTCGCGGCAACCGACACCATTCACGGCGGGTGCTTCTTCTTCACCGACGAGACCCCGCCCGGGAGCGGAGTGCAGGTCGGCGTCATCGGCGATCGGTCGGTGACCCAACAGGCGGGGTTGGTGCCCAGCGGCGACGTGCCGATCGACGCGACGGTCTACTGCCGCATCGAGATCAACGGCGTCGCGGCCCCGAACACGACGTTCGCCTACACCGGCGCCGGCGGGGTCGAGGTCGGCGCGAACGAGATCTCGTACACCGCGTCGCCGTCCGACGACATCTGGATCGGCGAGCGTGTCGTCTACGCCGACGGCACCGACACCGGCTGGGACTGGGACTCCCAGTGCCGCGCTTGCACGACCCAGATCCCGCCGCAGGAGGTCTCGGACGATCTCGACGCCGTCAACGCCGTGTGGGCGGCGTACGTCGATCCCGTGCCATGTCCGGTCTTGGTCGCACATGCGGGCACGTACGGGCCGATCACCATCGAGCCGGACGGCGACGTGGTCGTCGTTGACCCTGCCGACCTCGGGCTGGGCTTCCTCTACGACTGCCCGCCGTACAGCGGTACCTGACGGGAGCAGGCGTCGGCGCGGGCTCGCCCGGCCGGGCTGCGCCGATCCCACCTAGGATGCGGGCCATGAGCGAGTCCGGCCCGGCGGCCGAGCACCCGTGGGGGCGTATCGCCGACGACGGCACCGTCTACCTGCGGACCGCCGACGGCGAGCGCGTCATCGGGTCCTGGCAGGCGGGCACCGCCGCCGAGGGCCTCGCCTACTACACCCGCAAGTACGACGACCTCGCCGCAGAGGTCTCCGTCCTCGAAGGCCGGGTCGCGTTGCCGGCCGCGGACGCGAAGGCGATCCGTACGGCGGTCGCGCGCCTGGCCGAGTCGCTGCCGACCGCCTCCGTACTCGGAGACGTGGCCGACCTGGCCCGCCGGCTCGACGCGGTGAACGCGAAGCTCGGCGAGCGGCAGGCCGAGCAGTCCGCGGCCCGCGCCGCCGCCGCCGCGGCGGCCGCCGACAAGAAACGTGCGCTGGTCGAGGAGGCCGAGCAGCTCGCGAAGAGCGAGGCATGGCGCCCGACCGGCGACCGCTACCGCGCGATCGTCGAGGAATGGAAGACGATCCGCGGCGTCGACCGGCGCACCGACACCGAGCTCTGGGAGCGGCTGTCGGTGGCGCGGCGCGAGTTCGACAAGCGGCGCCGTACCCACTTCGCCGAGATGGACAAGACGCGGTCGGTGGCGGCCGAGCGCAAGCAGCAGCTGATCGCGGAGGCGAAGAAGCTCGCCGACTCGACCGACTGGGCGCCGACGGCCCGGCGGTTCAAGGAACTGATGACCGAGTGGAAGGCCGCCGGCCGCGCCGCACGCGACGTGGACGACGCGCTGTGGGCGGAGTTCAAGGCGGCACAAGACGCGTTCTTCACCGCGCGCTCGGAATCGCTGTCGGTGCGCGACGCCGAGTTGCGGACGAACGCCGAGGCGAAAGAGGCGCTGCTCGCCGAGGCCGAGCGCATCGACCCCGCCGCCGACCTCGACGCGGCCCGCAAGCGGCTGCGCTCCATTCACGATCGCTGGGAGAAGATCGGCAAGGTCCCGAGGGAGAGCATGGGCGTCCTCGAGGACCGGCTGGCCGCGGTCGAGCAGCGGGTCCGCGAGGCGGGCGGCGGCGCCCGCCGCGTCGTCGAGACGGAGTCGACGCTCGTCGTACGGCTGCGCGAATCGGTGACGAAGCTCGAAGCGCGGCTGGCCCGCGCGCAGGCGGCCGGGGATCGCAAGCTCGAAGACGAGACGGCGACGGCGCTCGCGACCCAGCGCGAATGGCTGGCTCAAGCCCAGCGTGGCTGATCCCGACGCCGAGCGGCGGCGGCGTACCGTCCGGTTCCAGCGCTACGTGCTCAACCCCCCGATGAAGGCTCTGACCTGGCTCGGCCTGTCGCCGCGGCACGTGCTGATCGAGACGACCGGGCGGGTGTCGGGCAAGCAGCGCCGGACGGTCGTCGGCGCGCAGCACGACGGCGACACGTTGTGGGTGGTCGCCGAGCAGGGCCGGCACGCCGGGTACGTGCGCAACCTCGAAGCGACGCCGTCGGTCCGGGTCCGGCTGCGCGGGCGCTGGCGCGACGCGACCGCGACCGTTCGCGACGATGACGATCCGGTCGCACGGTTGGGGCAGTTCGGCGACGAGAAACATGCCGCGCTGGTGCGGAAGTTCGGCACCTCACTGCTGACGATCCGCATCGACGTCAACCGCTGAGCGCTGCCCTCAGCCGGTCGGGGTTCGCCCGGAACACGTCGTGCACCTCGCCGTCGACCAGGATCACCGGCACGTACTCCGCCCATTGCGCCATCAACTCGGCGTCGCCGGTGATGTCGCGCGCAATCCAGTCCGAGCACACCGACGAGACGACCACGACCGCGTCCTCACACAGATGGCAGCCGGGCTTGACGTAGACGACGACGCGCGGATCGGACAAGCTCATGCGCTTTCGCGCAGCCGGCCCTTGGCAACCTTGCCGATCGCCGAATGCGGCAGCTCGGCCACGATCTCGACAGCGGTCGGGCACTTGAACCGGGCCAGCCGGCGCGCGGCGTACTCGATGATGTCGTCCGCCGTCGGCGACGCGCCCTCCGCGGGTACGACGAACGCCTTCACGGTCTCGCCCGTGTAGGGGTGCGGAATCCCGATCACCGCGACCTCGGCAACCAGCGGGTGACCGGAAAGAGCGTCCTCGACCTCGCGCGGGTAGACGTTGAAGCCGCTCACGAGGATCAGCTCGCGCACCCGGTCGACCAGGAACAGGTCGCCGTCGTCGTCGGCGACCGCGACGTCGCCGGTGCGGAACCACCCGTCGGCGTCCGGGCCGCCCTGGCCGTCGGGCCAGTAGCCGGAGAAAAGATTCGCACCACGTACGACGATCTCGCCCGGGTCGTCTTCGTGGACTTCCTCGCCGTTGTCGTCGAGAAGCCGCAGCTCGACACCGGGGATCGGGCGGCCGATCGATCCGGGCTTCGCGACTTCGCTGCACAGCGTCGTCGTGACGACGGGCGCGGTCTCGGTCAGTCCGTAGCCCTCGAACACGTGATGCCCGCTGGTTTCCAGCAACGACCCGAGCACCGGCGGCGGCAGCGGCGCCGACCCGGAGACAGCGAGCCGCAGCGAGACGAGCGACTCCGACACCCGCGGCAGCATCGACCACGCGACGTACATCGGCGGTGCGCCGACGATGTTGCTGACCTGCTCCGCCTCGACCAGCGACAGCGTCTCCACCGGGTCGAAGCGCTCGGCCAGCACGCCGGTCGCGCCGACGTACGCGGTCATCCCGAGGCCGGAGTTGAGGCCGTAGACGTGGAACAGCGGCAGGACGAGCAGCACCCGGTCGTCCGGCGCGACCACCGCCGGCTCGATCTGCGCGAGCTGCGCGAGGTTGGCGAGCAGCGCGCGATGGCTGAGCATCGCGCCCTTCGGCCGGCCGCTCGTGCCCGACGTGTAGAGGAGCACCGCGAGGTCCTCGGCGCCGCCGCGCGACCCGGCGAGCCCGCCCTCGGCCGGTGACAGCAGCGCCGTCCACGCGTCGCTGCCCAGCGAGACGACGTCCACGGACGACTCGGCCGCCAAGCCGGCAAGCGATTCGGCTGCGATCACGAGCGCCGCGCCGGAATCGGCGAGCTGGTAGCCGATCTCGGTCGGCGTGTAGGCGGTGTTCAGCGGCAACGCGACGAGGCCGGCGCGAAGCACGCCGAAGTAGGCGACGGCGAACTCGATCCCGTTGGGCAGCAACAGCCCGACCCGCTCGCCCGCAGCCAGCCCGCGGGCCACCAACCCGGCGGCCGCCGCGGCGACAAGGCCCTCGAGCTCGGCCCAGGTGACGGTCCGCGCGCCCGCCACGAGGGCGGGCTTGTCCGGATGGAGGGCCGCCGCGCGGCCGACCAGTTCGGAGACGTTGCGAGGTTCGCTCATCGCCTCCGAGTGTTTCACACTTGCAAGCACCCTGACAGGCCCGGCCGCGGCCCCCGGATCACCCGGATGGCGGCTACGGCGCAGGCCCGAGCCGCCCGATGCCCGTACTGCAAGCAACCCACGCCGGGATGTCCGCCGACCCGACAAGGCACACCGTGCGCGAGCACGGGCCGCAAAGGCACGGGGCTGCGCTCTGCAACCGCGGAGAGCAGTCAGCCGGCCCGCCGAAAGTCGTAGGCCGCCCCCAACAGGCGTCCGTGACCCTCACCACATGTCGCGGCGACCGTTCCGGCACGAGCCGGAGGTCGCACTCACGTGCTGCGCGCCGTACGACGGGCCACCGCCCGAGTCCTCGTGACGACAGTCCTGGCGTCCGTCGCCGCCACCGTCACGGCAGTCGTCGCGCCGACCGTCGCGCTGGCGAGCAACTCCTCGATGGAATCGCAGTTCATCGCGAAGATGAACGCCGCCCGCGAGGCCAACGGGCTGGCGCCGTACACCGTCGCGTCGGACCTCACCTCGATCGCCCGCGAGCACTCGAACGCGATGGCGTCGCAGGGCCGGCTCTACCACAACCCGAACCTCACCTCGCAGGTGCAGAACTGGCAGGCCGTCGGCGAGAACGTCGGCGACGGCCCCACCGTCGACGACATCCACTCGGCCTTCATGCACAGCCCGGAGCACCGCGCGAACATCCTCGACCACGACTACACGCAGGTCGGCGTCGGCGTGACCGTCGACAGCAGCGGCCAGATCTGGGTCACCGAGGACTTCCGCGAGCCGATGCACTCGACCCGCTCGACGTCGACGACGCACCACAGCACCAGCAGCGGTACGACGGCGCCGACGCATCACTACGCCTCGTCGTCCGGCACGACCGGCCAGGTCGCGAGCCACCCGGCCGCGGCTCCGGTCCGCCGCGCGGCCGCCCCGGCCGCGACCCCGGCCGCCGTACTGAAGGCGCGGCTGTCGAAGCTGCGCACCGCCGCGGCCAAGGCGCAGTCGGCCGACCCGGTATCGCAGGCCTTCGACTACCTGACGAGCCTCACGACCCTCTCGGGCTGAGCTTGGTCTAGGGCGGCGTCGGCAGCAGGCTCGTCTGGCTCGGTGACTCGGACGGCTGCGCGGACGGTGACTCCGACGGCGCACCGACCGGTGAATGCGACGGCGACACCGTCGCGGTCGCCGTCGGACGCGGGGTGAACCGCGGCCCCTTGTGTGCCGTCGGCGACGCGGACGGCGACGGTGTCGGCGCGTTGCGCCGGGCCAGGATCTCGCGGTAGTTGGCGAACGCGCGGGCGAAGATCTCGGCCGGCAACGTCCCGCCGAACACACCGCCGCGCACGCCCTCGATGTCCTTCATCTCGTGCGCGCGGCCGTGCACGAACTCGTGGTTGTAACCCATCCAGACCGAGATGCACAGCGACGTCGTACATCCGGTGAACCACGCGTTCGTGAAGTTGTCCGTCGTACCGGTCTTGCCCGCGACCGTCTGGTCCGGCAGGCGCGCGGCAGTACCGGTGCCGTGGTCGACCACCTCGCGCATCGCCTCGGCGACCGAGTCGGCGATCCGCGGCTGCATCACCTGGTGCGGCGGGTCGCCGTTCGCGTTGTCGAACAGGTTGCCGTCGTCCGCGCTCGTCACGTCGAGGATGCTGTGCGGCTCGTGCGCGCGGCCGTGCTGCACGAACGCGCCGTACGCCGTCGCTTCGAACAGCGGCGCAACCGGGATGCCCAAAGCGTAGGAATCGCAAGGCTTTCCGGCCGCGAAGCAGTTGAGCGCGCCGACCCGCATGCCGGCCGCGTCGGCGAGCGCGATCACCTTGTCGAGGCCGACCTTCACCGCGAGCGGCGCGTACACGGTGTTGATCGAGTTGACCAACGCCGTCTTCAACGTCTGGTACGACGAACCCCGCTCGGCGTTGCACGGCTCGTAGCCGGGAGCGACGCGAATGCACTCCGGCGCGTACGCGGTCTCGTCCAGCCGGTGTCCCTGCGCGAGCGCGACCGCCAGCGTGAACGGCTTGATGGTCGAGCCCGACGAGCGGTTGATGTCACTGGCGAGATCGAAGCCGCCCTTGTGATAGCCGCCGTCCTGCTTCTCCGCGAGCGCGCGGATCTCGCCGCTGCGCGGATCGACCGCTGCGACGGCGGCCTCCGGATCCGACGCCTTCGGCAGCACCTGACGAATCGCGTCGATGACGGCCTGCTGCATGTCGAGGTCGAGCGTCGTACGCACCTTCACGCCGCCGCTCGCGAACATCTGGCTGTCGAAGTTGTCGACGAAGATTCCCTTGAGCCGCCGCTCCACGAGGTCGCGGAACTCCGGTGCGATCGTCGGCGCTTCCGGCTGCGACTTCGCATAGATCCGCGGCAGCCCGTTGCCGTATGCCTCGGACGCCTGCTCCGACGTGATCATGTTGTTCTTGATCATCCGGTTGAGCACGTAGATCTCGCGCTTGCGCGCGGCCTTCGGATCGTGCACCGGGTTCCAGTCCGACGGCGCCGGCGCGATGCCGGCCAGCGTCGCCGCGCGGGCCAGCGCCAGCGACGGGTCGCGCCTGCCGGTCGCGGGATCGAGGTTGAGGTCCTGCACCGGTACGCCGAAGTAGAAGCGGCTCGCCGCCTGCACTCCCGCCGTACCGCTGCCGAGGTAGAGCGTGTTCAGGTAGCGGGTGAGGATCTCGTCCTTCGTCAGGTGCTGCTCGAGCCGGATCGCGAGGCTCGCCTCGCGCAGCTTGCGCAACGCCGTCCGCTGGTCGCCGGTGTAGACGTTCTTCACGTACTGCTGCGTGATGGTCGAGCCACCTTGCAAGCTGCTGCCGGTGATGTCGCGCCAGAGCGCGCGTACCGCGGCGAGCGGGTCGACGCCCCTGTGCGCGAAGAAGCGCTCGTCCTCGGCCGCGACGATCGCGTTCTTCATCACCTGCGGGATGTCCTTGCTCGCCACGGGCTCTTCGGCCTGCGGTGAGCGAATCGTCGCGAACACCCGGTTGTGGCTGTCGAGCAGCAGCACGGCCTGCGGCGGCTGCGGCTGGAACGCGTAGTCGACCGGCGCGGCCAGCAACCCGGCGCCGAACGTCGTCGTCGCGACCAGAACGGCCGCGATGAACCACAGGATGACCTGACGCCGGCGGCGCCGTACGTGCCGCGACCGCGACCGGCGCGCGGCGACCGCGGTCACCGTCGTCGGGCGTGGGCGGGTCGGTCCGGTCATCACCGGCAGCGTAGGCGTTGGACCTGGGCGGTCCGGCCGATGACCAGCCCGGCCGGTGACTAGCCCGCAAATAGCCCGTATTCGCCATGGTGCGAGGCGGTTTGCCCGTTGTGTCATGACAGGGACGGCTTAGTGGCCGTCGTGTTGGCCCGCATTCCTGCCGATGGAGAAGTGATGACTGCGCGCACCTGCGGTACGGGTGCTCGGCTCGTCGAGCCGGGCGGCCTCGCAGCACTGCGTCTTGCCGTCGCCGTGACCCGGGACCCCTCCCTCGGGGTCACCCGCGAGCTCGTCGCGTTCCGCTCGCTCTCTCGGACCGCGACCGCCTCGGTCGCGGCGCCCGATTCCGGACCCGTGGACTCCGACGCCGCCCCGGTCACCGCGCCGACGATCCCGAGCCCGTCGCCGCCGTCGGAGCCGACCGGCGAGCTGGCGACCGTCATGGACATCGTCTCCCGCGCGCAGAGCGGCGACCACGAGGCGTTCGGCGAGCTGTACGACCGCTACGTCGATGTCGTCTACCGCTACATCTACTACCGCGTGTCCAACGCGACGCTGGCCGAGGATCTGACCAGCGAGACCTTCCTGCGCGCGCTGCGCCGGATCAGCTCCTACACCTGGCAGGGCCGCGACTTCGGCGCCTGGCTGGTCACGATCGCCCGCAACCTCATCGCCGACCACTTCAAGTCCGGCCGCTACCGGATGGAGGTCGCGACCTCCGATCTGGTCGAGGCCGGCGCCGACCGCAGCCAGGAAGGCCCCGAGAACGAGGTGCTCGCGAGCATCACCAACGAGGCGCTGCTCGAAGCGGTCAAGAAGCTCAACCCGGAGCAGCAGGAATGCGTCTCGCTGCGCTTTCTGCAAGGCATGTCGGTCGCCGAGACCGCGGCGATCATGGGCAAGAACGAGGGCGCCATCAAGGCCCTGCAGTACCGCGCCGTGAAGTCGCTGTCGCGCCTGCTTCCGGAGGACTTGCTCGGATGAGCGCCCTGACTATGGCCTTGATGGCCCAAACGGACTATTCGGAGAAATGGCCCGTCACCTCCGTCACCCCTGCGTCGTTGAACCGGACGTCCAGGAACGTGTGGAGGAGGTGCGGTCGATGAAGCTCATGCCCCAGCACCGCGCCGAAGAGTTCGCGCGGCTGCTCGAGACCGGTGCTCGCACCGACGACCCGGTCACCGCCCCGCTGCTCACGGTCGCTGACGCGCTGACCGAGGTCCCGGCCGTGCCGGGCCCGCGGCCGGAGTTCCGCGCTGCGCTGCGGCAACGGCTCGTCGCCGTTGCCGCGGTGCAGGCCGCCACCCCCACGACCGAGCGTGCCGTCGACCGCGTCCGCGCCGCCGGAAGCTCCTGGAAGGTGCAGCGCCGCCTGGTCGCCGTAGGCGCCGGCGCCGCCGTCGTCACCGCGGTCGCGGGCGTTGGCGTGGGCGCCAGCAAGTCGCTTCCGGGCCAGCCCTTCTACGGCGTCAAGCGCGCCACCGAGGACATCCAGCTCGCGACCACCTTCGGCACCGAAGACCGTGGCAAGCGGCACCTCCAGTTCGCTCGCGAGCGTCTCGCCGAAGCCACCTCACTCGCCGGCCACACCTCGGCGATCGGCCAGGTGGCCGGCCAGCACGACTACGCCGGCGCCGCGGTGATCGACAGCTCGACCGGCACCCTGATCGTGGACACGCTGCGAGACATGGACGTCGAGACCCGCGCGGGCGCCAACGACCTGTTCGTGGCCTACCGCGACTCGGGCTCGACCGAGCCGCTCTCGGCGCTCAACACCTTCACCGTCCGCCAGTACCGCGAGCTGCGCGCCCTCATCGGCGCGCTACCGGAGTCGGTCCGCTCGCAGGCGATGAGCTCGCTGTCGCTGCTCAACCTGGTCGCGACCGACACCGTCGCGCTCGCCACCGGCACGCCCGCCGGGCAGCCCGCGCCGGGTCCGGCCGGCTCGTCGCACCCGGCGGTCACGCCGAGCGTCACGCCGAGCCACGCCCCGAGCACCAAGCCGGACACGTCGCCCAGCCCCTCGAGCACGCCGGCCGGCTCGACCTCGCCGAGCGTCCCGCGCATCCTGCCGAGCGCACCGTCGGTGCCCTCGATCCCGCCGTCGCCGACGCTGCCGACCGGCCCGCTGCCGACCTCGGTACCGTCGATCAACGTCACCAGCCTGCTCGGCCACTAGTTCTCGGTCAGGTCGCGTCCAGGACCGGGAGCGGCTCGGTCCAAACGGAGAGCTGGCGAAGGTCCCAGAAGATGAAGTTGTCGCCGCGCACGCGCACGTAGCGCACCGGGACCTGCGGACCCGTCACCACCGCGTAGCGAGTACCGGCCTGCTTCTGCTGCGGCCACGCCGACCAGACCACCCCGCCGTCCAGCGACGTCTCGACGACGCAGTTCGAGGAACAGTTGCGCCACACCACGGCGTCGAGCAGCCGGACCCGGCCGAGATCCAGCACGAGCGTGTTGGGGCTGTCGCAGTCGCTCGACCATTCGCACGCGTCGGGCGGCAGGACCCGCAGCGCGGTCAAGAGGTCCATCGGCTGACCGAGGTGCCCGTTCGTGTACGGGCAGCCGGTGATCGGAGCAAGCTGTCCATCGGTCAGGTACGTCGCGCAAGCGAGCCCGCGCGAGGTCGGCACACCGACGTCGTCGACCCGTTGCTCCCATGCGGTGTACCGGACGTGGCCGCTGGTCGCCGACACCGAGAGGATCGGTGCGCCGGTTTCGAACACCCGCTCGTCGACGGTCGCGTTGCCGTGGTCGTCGAGAGCGAGCGGCCACGCGAGGCCGCGGCTGCCGTCGAGGAGCCGGGCGACCTTCGTGAGCGTGGCGGAATGAGGTGCTGCCGGCACGCGGACGGCGTACTGGCCGTTCGAGCGGCTCAACCCGATCGTCGGCTGCCACACGATGACCGTGCCGACGGAGTGGTCCCGGCCCGGGATCGCGACGTTCTCGGTGCTGACCGCCGCCTTGAGGCCCGCGGCCGGCGCGTGTCCGGTCACCGTGAGCTCGTCGGTGCTCCCGGGCTGGCCGACCAGCCACCTCGGGTTCACCGCGAATGCGAAGGCACCGGTCCGGTCGGTCCGCGTCGTCAGGGAGTACGGCGAGCACACCGGATCCCCGACGGTCCCGAAGGACAGGGCGCAGGCCAGCCCGAGAGCGAACAGCTGGAACGGGCTGAGGGTGGCGGTCAGCGCGACGGACGCACCGGCGACCGGATGGCCGCCCTGGTCGAGGACCCGCCCGGTGAGCCGGGGAACGTGGTGCGCCTTGCCGGGGGCCGCTTCGACCGGGGTTGCGGCGGCGGCGACGAGGCTTGCGACGGCGAGCGTCACTGCGAGCACGCGCCTGCGCATGACGGAGACTTCGCGGTCGACCGAGCGGGTACCTGCCGACGGAAACTCACCGGAATGGCGCCGTAACCTTCCGCGACGGGTTTCGTTGACTAGTCCGAACCGCCCAGAAAAGGCTCAAGAACCCATAGTCATGAGCCGAGTACTTACGGTAGTGTTCGCCCAGATTCGCCCGTCTTTGTGGAGGTAGGGGGCACATGGCAACAACCGCTCGGCGCCGCGGCACCGCACTGCTCGCGCTCGCCATGGCCAGTGGAGTCACACTGGCCGTCTCAGT
>Ga0157369_10001481_pt1 | contig 28793 bp, 23 predicted proteins | sample C25metaG_FD_113461 | JGI IMG/M metagenome (GOLD analysis project Ga0157369, IMG submission 113461) | Corn rhizosphere microbial communities from Kellogg Biological Station, Michigan, USA - C2-5 metaG | ecosystem: Host-associated > Plants > Roots > Rhizosphere > Soil | place: USA: Michigan... | reverse complement strand
CGTTCGAACAACATGCCTTCGCGGGCCAGCCGGTTCAGATTCGGCGTACGACAAAGCGAGCGGCCTGCAATGGTGGCCCACTGCTGCTGGTCGGTCATGATGTGCAGAATGTTCGGGCGCGGGCGGACTTCCGGTGTCTGCTGCGCGGCGGCGGTCGAGCCGGCCAGCGCGATGAATTCACGTCGGTTCACGCCGGGATGATATCACCGCAGATCGACACAATCAGCGCCGGCGGCGCGATCCTTTTTCATCTGTTCGACATGTAAAGATTATTCTCGAGTATTTGAGCGCAATAACCTCCATCCAAAAAATGAATTGGACCCTCATTTCTTCTGAACCTACACTACTGGTGTGATGGGAAGCAGGGAATGACCATGCCCGAGACCAGCGGAACGCAGGTCGCGTTACTGCACCGTATCAGCAGCATTGTAAGTTCAGATCAGGATTTGGAGGAAGTTCTTCACGAGCTCGTCAGGCTTGCGATGAGCGCAACCCATTCCGATGCCTGCCTCGTGTATCTGGTGGACACGTCGTCCAACGAAATCGTGCTGCGGGCATCACAGCTGCCGCACGACGCCGAAATCGGAAATGTGCGAATGAAGATGGGCGAAGGTATCACCGGCTGGGTCGCTCTGCACAATTCAGTAGTGGCGCTCGCACGAAACGCCTCAGCGGATTCGCGATTTAAAGCTTTTCGGTCACTGCCGGAGGACACATATCAGGCGTTTCTGTCGGTGCCATTGGTGAATTCCGGAGAACTGATCGGCGTCATCAACGTTCACCATTGCGAGCAGCACGAGCACTCGCCGGATGAGGTGGCGCTGGTTACCTTCATCAGCGAACAGATGTGCGGATTGATCGCCCGCGCCCGCCTGACCGAGCAATCACAAAGCGCCGCGAAACGGTTCGAGGCGCTGGCGGCTGTTGCCCAGGCTATTTCCGCCGAGAGTTATCTCGATCGAATCCTGCAGCCGATTTCCGAAATGCTCGCGGAAACGTTCGATTCGGCCATCTGCTCGATTCTCCTGGTCGATGAAGAGAAAAAGGAGCTGATGGTGAGCGCGGCGCGGTGCTCTGCGCCGGATTACCTGCACCGTATGCCGATCCGAATGGAAGGATCGCTGATTGAGCACGTGATCCGCGAAGGCCACCCGATCATCATCCCAAACATCGCCGCGGAAAAGCAGTATCGTTATCCGGAGCTTGCCCGCAAATCCGGACTTACTTCGCTGCTTTCGGCTCCGCTGCTCTCGCAGGGCAAGGTGATCGGGTCAATTAATATCTACACGCGGGATGAGCGAGTTTTTACCGAGGATGAGATCGGTTTTCTGAAGGCGGTTGCAGGCCAGGCGGCGATCGCAATCCAGAATGCGCGACTCATGTCGGAGACTCTCGAGATGAAGCGCACTCTGGAGGCGCGGAAGCTGATCGAGCGCGCTAAAGGTATCTTGCAATACAAGCACAGTCTCACGGAAGAAGAAGCTTATTTGCGCCTGCGCAATGAAAGCCGCCGGCTTCGCCGTTCCATGCGTGATCTGGCCGAAGCCGTCATTCTTGCGGACGATCTCAACCGCAAGGAAGGCGACGCCAAAATCGCGGTTCGCGACGACCACGAACTCGTGTAAATTCGTCCGTTCAGGTGTATTGTGGTAACTTCCACGAGGTTTGCCACGATGAACCTGAACAGACGTCATTTTCTGAAAACTTCCGCGGGCGCAGCGCTCGGCTCACCGTTCCTTCAGGCGCAAACGCCGCGCCGAATTTCCGCCAACGATCACGTTCAGGTGGCGATTATCGGACTCGGCGGTCAGGGTACGGGCGATATTCGCGCGTCGCTTGCGCAGCAGGGCGTCAAACTCGTCGCCGTCGCCGATGTTTACGACGGCCGCCGCGAACACGCGAAAGAAATCTGGGGCGCCGACCTCTTTACGACCCGCGATTATCGCGAAGTGCTTGCGCGGCCGGATGTGGACGCCGTCATCATCGCTACCCCGGATCACTGGCATTCCACCATCACCACAGAAGCACTCGGGGCCCGGAAGGACGTCTATTGCGAAAAGCCAATGGTGCAACTCATTCCCGATGGGATGCCGGTCGTAGATGCCGCGCACCGTTCGGATCGCATCATTCAGATCGGAAGCCAGCGTGTCAGCTCGATCATCTACGCCAAGGCTCGCGACCTGTACCGGCAGGGCGCAATTGGAGAGCTGAACATGATCGAGGCCTGGTACGACCGCAATTCAGCGATCGGAGCATGGGAGTATTCCATTCCGCTGGACGCTTCGCCCCAAACGGTCGATTGGGACCGCTTCCTCGGACGCGCACCGAAGCGTCCCTTCGATGCAAAACGCATTTTCAGGTGGCGTAATTATCGGGACTATGGAACCGGGGTGGCAGGGGACCTCTTTGTCCATCTGTTCAGCGGTATCCATTTCGTTCTGGATTCCATCGGTCCCGAGCGTGTGTACTCTACCGGCGGTCTGCGCTTCTGGAAAGACGGGCGCGACGTTCCCGATGTGATGCTGGGGTTGTTCGATTACCCGAAGACGGAATCGCATCCTGCGTTCAATCTCTCGCTGCGAGTCGATTTCGTGGACGGCGCGACCGAGACCTCCGGGTTCCGGTTCGTGGGCAGCGAAGGCATCATGACCATCGGCTCGAACGTTACCCTGTCACGACACCCGCGCGAATCCGAGCCCGGTTACACCATTAACACCTTCACCGAGGCCATGCAGCGCGAATATCTCGAGGACTACAGGAAAAAATACCCGAAGACAACGCCGAGCGCCGACAGCATGCGCCCGGATGCGGACGAGAAGTTCCTGCCGCCTCCGGGATACAGCGATCACCTCGACCATCACCGGCACTTTATCGAGTCCGTCCGCACACGCAAGCCGGCGGTCGAAGACGCGGTGTTCGGGTTCCGGGCTGCGGCCCCCGCTCTGCTCTCGAACGTCAGCTATTTCGAGCGCCGGGTCTGCCACTGGGATCCGAAAGCGATGCGCGAGACCTCCGCATAGAGGTCCCCGAAGTCACGTTAGTTCGCGCAGAAACGCGGCAACGACAGTCGTCGCACGTCGCCGCGCTATAACCGCCGTTGGTGCGTCATTGAGTGTGTGCTTCCGCCCGGCGACTCGCAACGCTGACAACTCCGCCGTCAAACGGAGCACGGGCCGCGGGAATGCTTTGCGCAAACGTCTCAATGATGGCGCCGCGCTTGCCATCGCACTCCCGCATGTATCACCACGTAAAACAACTCATGTACACGGTCCGGATCGACCGGCCCGACCCGCGCTTCGGCAATATGGTTCTCGAACAATTCGGAGGAGCAAACGGTGAGCTTGCGGCAGCCATGCAGTATTCCGTGCAGGGACTCAATTGCGATGATCCTGAACGCAAGGATTTGCTGATGGATATCGGCACCGAGGAACTCAGTCATCTCGAAGTTGTCGGAACGCTCGCCCGTATGCATTTGAAGCCGATGAAGGACAACCGTCGAGCGGCCCACGAAGATCCACTCGTAGCGATTTGTGGCGGTGGAGGGGTCAATCTGTTCAATTCGGTGGGCGATCCCTGGACCGCGGACTACCTGAAGATCACGGGTGAATTGGACGTGGACCTTCGGAGCAATATCGCCGCGGAAGCAAGAGCCAAAATCGTTTACGAGCGCCTGATCAATTTCACCGATGATCAGGGGACGATTGACGCGCTGCAGTTTTTGATGACGCGGGAAATCACTCATATGAAGGCGTTCACCGCGGCTCTCGAGAGCATGCGCAAGCCGGCGTTCTCCATCGGGACGATCCCGCCCACGCCCGGTCTCGTGGATCAATATTTCAACGATTCCACTGGCACCGGCGACCGCGGCGAACCCGATGCCCGGGGCCCCTGGAATGAGGGGGGCGAGTGGGAACTGGTCACGGCGCCCGCGTTCAAGGAGTACGAATCCGAAATGGCCGGAACTCGCGCTCCCGAATCGAACGGCGCATCGCGAAAGCGATAAGCGGCAGCGGCAGAAGCAGCTGAACAAGCTGAAGAGGAAAAGACTATGGCAAATCTGAAAGAACTGTTCATCGAAGAACTCCAGGACCTTCTCCATGCGGAAACGCAGCTGGTGGGCGCCTTGCCGAAAATGGCTGAAGCGGCTCACGATCAGCGATTGAAAGAGGCTTTCACAAAGCATCTCGATCAGACGCAACATCAGGTCGAACGGTTAAAAAAAGTATTCGAGCTCGTTGGCGAAAAGGCGCAGCCCAAGCCTTGCAAAGCGATGGTAGGACTGGTTGAGGAAGGACAGGAAACCATCGAGGAGGGGCGCGAAAAAGACCCGATCTCTGCCGATCTGGCGCTGATTACGGCAGCCCAAAAGATCGAGCATTATGAAATATCCGGCTATGGCACGGTGCGTTTGCTGGCGCGTCAGCTTGGCCAGGTCGAGGCTGCAACCCTGCTTTCCCACACGCTTGGTGAAGAAGAAAGCGCGGATTTCCTGCTGACGTCGGTTGCGAAGCCCTTGCTCCAGCAGGCCAGCCTCGATGAGATGGGCGCCGAAGTTAACCTGGAAACGACGCCTGCCTCCGCCGAACCGCGCAGAAAGAAAGCGTCGTCGCGCTAATAGTTCGCGGGCGGGGAAACCCTGCCCGCGTTCCCGATACACCTCAGAGAATTTCTCAGAACGCAGACGCGCGCGGAGCGCTGGACTGGCTCCCGCAACCGTATCGGACTGGAATCGAACAGCGCAGCGGTAAGCTGTTATTTCCCTGCAATGCGAGTTCTCATCAGCGTCACCGATAAGAGCGGTGTCACGGAGTTCGCCCGGGGCCTTGTTGGGCTCGGCGCCGAACTCATTTCAACCGGCGGTACCGCCCGCCTTCTGCGCGAATCGGGAGTTCCGGTTCGGGACGTCACCGAAGTTACCGGCTTTCCTGAAATGCTGGACGGCCGGGTCAAGACAATGCACCCGAAGATCACCGGGGCTATCCTGGCGATTCGCGGCAATACGGAACACATGTCCGCGTTACGTGAACACCAGATCGCGCCGATCGATATGGTCGTCGTGAATCTGTATCAGTTCGAGAAAGCGGCGGCGCGCCCCGATGCCTCTCTCGAAGAGCTGATCGAAAACATCGATATTGGCGGCCCAACGATGATCCGCTCGGCCGCAAAGAACTGGCAGGATGTTGCGGTTGTTACGTCGACTTTGCAGTATGATCCGATTCTCACGGAATTGCGCGAATACGGCGCGCTGTCAAAAGAGACTCGCTGGCGCCTCGCCCAGGCCGCGTTTCAGACCACGGCGGATTATGACCGCGCCATCAGCAGTCGCCTCGCTCGCATCGGCCACGCGAGCGAGCCTGAGTCGGACACGTTTCCTGCGGTGCTTGACATCCGGGCCCCCCGCCGCATGAGTCTCCGGTACGGCGAAAACCCACACCAGCACGCGGCGCTGTATGCGTCCGGCGCGGATGGCGTCGCCGGCTCGCTGCAGCTTCACGGAAAGGAACTCTCTTACAACAATCTTGTGGATCTCGATGCGTGCTGGCAACTCGTCTGCGAGTTCACGCAGCCTGCCGCCGCGATCATCAAGCATACGAATCCCGCCGGTTGCGCCGAGCAGGAGTCACTGGTGGAAGCCTACAAGCGCGCGCTTGAATGCGATCCCGTTTCCGCCTTCGGCGGAGTCATCGGGCTCAATCGCGAGGTGGATCGCGATACTGCTGTAGAAATGGCGAAGTTGTTTGTCGAAGCGATCGCCGCTCCCGGATATTCGGAGGCTGCGCTGGAGGTGTTGCGCGCGAAGAAAAACCTCAGGCTCGTGCAGGTGGGTCCGGGCCAGGATTCTCTGGTCGTCAGGAGCATCTCGGGCGGATATCTGGCGCAAAGCGCGGACCGGGCGACGTTCGATCGTTCGAAATGCGAGGTCAAAACTCGCCGCGTGCCGACGGCCGAAGAATGGGCAGCCATGGAACTCGGCTGGAAGGTGGTAAAGCACGTCAAATCGAATGCAATCGTCTATGCGCGGCCCGGCTATATCGTCGCGGTCGGGGCGGGGCAGATGAGCCGCGTCGATTCCGTCAATATCGCCGCCATGAAATCCCATCTGCCGCTGGCCGGCAGCGTCGTTGCTTCCGACGCGTTTTTCCCGTTTCCGGACGGTGTCGAGCGCGCCGCGAACCACGGCGCGACGGCGATTATTCAGCCCGGGGGGTCAGTAAGAGACGGCGAAGTCATCGCGGCGGCGGATCAACTCGATCTCGCCATGGTCTTCACCGGCGTGCGGCATTTCCGGCATTGAATCCCAGAGCGCTCGGCTACTTCTTTGCGGGAATAACCACGGCGCGGGCAACCTGTCCCTGCTGCTTGTATTTCGCGAGCCTCGCGGCCGCGTTCGCCTTCGCTTCTTCGGATATCTGGATTCGGTTCGAGACCGCGACGGCGCCGCCGCTCTTCGCGAGCCGCGTGGCCACGCCCTTGTGCTGAATTACGTTCGTTTTGCCGTCGATTGTGGCGACGCCATTCTTCACCGAGACGGTAAAATGCTCGACATTGATTTTCGATTTCGCGAATTTTGCCCGGATATTCTGTTCAACTACGGAATCCGGCAGAGCCCGCGCCGGCCTGGCTGCCACGGCGCTCGGGCGAGCCACCGGATTGGCCTGTCCCCATCCCGCAACGGCGATGGCGAGGATCAGTGTGCAGAGGATATTCTTCACTGCGGGCGAGTGTACTACGCCACGCTCCCGTACTTTGTATCCCCATCTCGCTTCAGGTAATACTCACCGGCGATAGACCACGCCGCCCTTCATCACGAATCGGACTCGTGTGAGCGCCGTGATATCTTTCAGCGGATCTTCGGGAACCGCCACGATATCCGCCATATATCCGGATTTCAATTCGCCGATTTTGTCGTCCCACCTGAGGAGTTTTGCCGCATTAACGGTTCCCGCCTGGATAGCCGCGAGCGGCGACAATCCGTATTTCACCATCAATTCGAACTCGCGCGCCTGCGTTCCGTGCGGGAAGGGGCCTACGTCCGATCCCATGGCGAATCGAACGCCCGCTGCGATCTGTTTGTGAAATTCCTTCGCGTGATATTCGATTCCCGCGCGCTCGGTAGCGGCGGCTTTATCTGAGGCGGCATGCGCCGCGAAATACTCGGAAATCGTGAAGGTCGGAACCGCAAAGATTCCCTTTTCCCGCATGATCCGCATCGTCTCATCGCTCAACTGGTCGGCATGATCAATGGAAGCGACGCCGGCGCGCGCGGCGTAAAGCGCTCCTGGCTCACCGCGCGCATGGACAGCGACCCGTTTCCCCACCCGCGCCGCTTCCCTAACCGCGGCTGATAATTCTTCTTCGGTGAATTGAAATGGGGTCGAAATTCCGGAGTCGGTCCAGGTATCCGCGCCTGTTTCGTAGATTTTGAGGAAGTCGGCGCCCTCTTTGATCTGTTCCCGAATGGCCTCGATCAATTGAGCGGTTCCGTTCACCAGCGTCGCATTAGGCAGCACATGCTGCGCCGGATTGAATCCGATCGCATCCTCGTGGCCTCCGGTGATGCTGATCGCGTTGCCACTGATGCGAAGCCTCGGACCCGGAATGCGCCCGGCATCGATCGCATTCCGTACCGCCGTATCCGCCGATCCGGCTCCTTCAGTTCCCATGTCGCGTTCCGCGGTGAAACCGGCCATCAGATCATCCCGCGCGGCGAGAACAGCCGTGATCGTTCGCTCGGGAGCCGATTCCTCCACAGTCTGTACGTCCTCCTGACCCGGGTGCAGGAAGAGGTGAACATGCGCGTCGATCAATCCCGGTAGCAAAGTCGAATCGCCAAGGTCGATTACTTCCGCTCCCGCCGGATGCGCTGCCGGCGGCCCGACCGAAACGATGTTTTCGCCTTGCACCAGAATTTCTGCGGGAGCGGTAACCCGGCCGGAAGCCACGTCGAGCAGACGCGCGGCGCGGATCACGTACGGGCCGTGAGCCCGCGGCTGCCCGAATGCCGCAGCGGCCAGAAGCGGAATCGCGCCGAATCCGATGAGCATTCTCTTCATTTCTGGCATTTCCCGCAGTAGTGCGTTCCGCGCTGCGCCACGGTGGTCTTCCGAACAGGGGCGCCGCAGGACGCGCACGGCTCTCCCGTGCGTCCGTAGACGCGATGCAGCATCTGAAACCCGCCCTTCCGTCCCTGCCCGTCCACGTAGTCGGAGACAGACGACCCACGACTCTCGATCGCTTCCGCAAGCACTTCGCGCATCGAGCGGTAAAGCCGCTCCATCCTGTCCCGGCTCAGCGAGGAGGCGCGTCGTTTCGGATGAATGCCCGCGCGGAACAGCGCCTCATCCGCGTAAATATTGCCAACGCCCCGCACGACTGCCTGATTCAACAATGCCGCTTTCACCGGGGCGTGCCGAGCTTTCAGCCGGCGCGAGAATTCATCGAGCGTGATTTCAAGCGGCTCCGGCCCCAGCTTGGCCACCCGCTCCGGAATGCCCGGCCCGTACTCAATCCTGCCGAACTGCCTCGCGTCTTCGTAGGTGAGAACGCCCCGATCGAGAGTCAGAATCGCATGCGTCCATTTCGCCGGAGGAGCATCGAGTTGCAGCCGGCCCGTCATGCCAAGGTGTACGGTCAGTACTCCTCGCTCCAGCCGGATCGTTATAAATTTTCCGTAACGATCGATGCCGCGAATCTTTTGCCCGGTGATCGCGGCCGCCATTTTCTGCGCCTGCCCGACAAGTACTCGTCCTGCGCGGAACTCAGCGTTCAGAATCCGCCGGCCGATAATATGCGGCCGCAGACTTCGCACGACGGTTTCGACTTCCGGGAGTTCAGGCACCGGCAGGACCCGTTTCCGGCAGATTCGCCAAAATGTGATCGCCCTCCACCCGAACCGGGTACGTCGCTACCGCCACAGTGTCATCCATCAGGCACACTCCCGTCGCCGAATCGAACTCCCAGCCGTGGAAGGGGCACGTAATGGTTCCGCCGTCCATCGCGCCATTTCCGAGCGGTCCCCCGGCATGCGGGCAAACTCCCGAGAGTACGCGAATGTCCCCGCTGACATTGCAAACCGCGTACGGTTCGCCTTCATGCAGCGTTTCGATGAGTTCTCCCGGCAGGACCTCCGAAACAGCCGCAATTCTGGTCAATGGCATCGTTTTTCAGTATGCGCAGGGTGGGTGCTTTTCGCCAGCAGGAATCCCATTTTCTGTAACGCCGCCGGCCTGTGGAGCGTCCCAGGAAGTACCGGGAATCGATACGGGCCGCGGTCGAATGTTCCTGTTTCTCGTGTGCTACACTCCAACCGGAAGTGGTGAACCGAACTTCGATTCCGGATTCGGAAACGGAACTGCTAAATACCTCCAGCGATACGGAATGTACGGCCGCGGGGCCTGGTAAAGAATAGGTCCATCAAGATGCCTGAAGTTTTGCAGCCCGATGATCATCTCGACCGGCTTCTCGCGCCGGCAGCCGCAGAGATCCCCTGGTACAAGTCTCTCTATCAGAACATCCATGACCTGATCAAGCCGGAAAAACTTCCGCCGCTCGAGGTCACTTCCAAACCGGTTCCGGTACGGGATATCTGGGGTCTGTATAACAAAGATCCGAAGTCGCGCTACATCTCAGTCGGGATTCACCTCGCGGTATTCGCGCTTCTGATGGTAGGTGCAACAAATAAGAAAGTTCAGCAAATCGTAAAGGAACAGGTCAGTCTTATTGACCCGAACCTGAAACCATATCTGCCGCCCAAACAACAGCAGATGGGCGGCGGTGGTGGCGGCGGAGCGCGTGAGCCACTTCCGGTTTCCAAAGGTCAACTGCCCAAGCCGTCGATGAAGCAGTTCACCCCGCCGCGAATCGTCGACCACACCCCGAAACTGGCGGTTGATCCGACGATCATCGCGCCGCCCGATACGCCTCTTCCGCAATCGAACATCAATGCCTGGGGCGATCCGCTGGCCAAGATGGTCGACAGCTCCAATGGCAACGGATTCGGCGGTGGCATGGGCAATGGCTCCGGTGGCGGAGTCGGGTCCGGCAAGGGCGGCGGATTTGGACCGGGCGAGGGTGGCGGATTCGGCGGCGGAGTTTTCCGCGTCGGCGGCGGCGTCAGCCAGCCAGCCGTTATATATAAGGTTGACCCCGAGTACTCGGACGAGGCGCGAAAGGCCAAATACAGCGGCACCGTCACGCTCTCGGTCATCGTCGATACCGAAGGCAAAGCCCGCGACATCCACGTGATCAAGAGCATCGGGATGGGGCTCGATGAAAAGGCGATCGAGGCCGTTCAGAAATGGAAATTCCGCCCGGCGATGAAAGGTTCAACGCCGGTGAACGTCCGGGCCACCATCGAAGTGAATTTCCGGCTGCTGTAAACTCGCGAACGCTCATGCTTCGCGCTCTGCCGGAATTGATTGCGCGTGATTTCGGGTACGCTCTTCGAACTCTTCGACAAAACCCCGCATTTGCAGTGACGGCGGTGCTCACGATTGCTTTGGGGATCGGTGGCAGCACTGCTATTTTCAGTCTGATTCGCGGCGTCCTTTTAAAACCTCTCGAATATCGTGATCCCGATCGCTTGGCGCAAATCTCGAGTGGCGCGACTCCTGTGCATTTCCGCGAGATACGTGAGAGCGCGCGATCGTTTTCCGGCATCGGCGCTTTTGCGATGCAGGAAAACCTGGCGCTGACCGGGGATTTTCCGCCGGAGGTCGTGAAGACCATTCGCGTCTCTGCCGGGTTTCTCGACATTCTGGGTGCGCCCCCGCTTCTCGGCCGCGGATTTCTTCCAGTTGAGGACACCCCTGCGGGGCCGAACGTTGCGATCGTCAGCGCCGAATTCTGGCAGCGCCGATTCGACGCCGATCCTCACCTTGTCGGCAGGACCATCCTGCTGGCCGGAATGCCGCATACCGTTGTGGGCATCCTCCCCGTTCGGTTTCAGTTCCCATTCCCGGGCCTGGACGTCTGGCTCCCGCAGCCGGCCGAATCGCCAGCCTTCAATCCGCAATCCCGCGCCCTCAGTCCGTACCTGACTGTTTTCGGAAGGCTCCGTAACGGCGTCAGTTTCGAACGGGCAAACGCCGATGTGGCCACGATTCAGCGCCAATATGCGATGCGCCATGGCGCGATGCTGGACGCGAGGCCGAAATCACCCATCCATCTGGTCCCATGGAAGGAACAACTGGTTGGAAAGATCCGGTCCGTGCTTTGGATGCTGTTTGGGGCAGTTGGCTTTGTTTTGCTAATCGCCTGCGCCAATGTGGCGAGTCTGCTGCTCGCCCGCGCGAGTGCGCGCTCACGCGAATTCGCTATCCGTTCCGCTCTAGGAGCTTCGAGGGGGCGCCTCGCCGGTCAACTACTTGTGGAGAGCGTGCTCTTGTCGCTCGCAGGCGGGCTTTTGGGTCTGGGTATCGCTGTATTCTGCGTGCGCGGCGTTCCCCATGTCACTGCGATCGATTTGCCCCGGGCGAACGCTGTTGGCGCGGACTGGATTGTATTCGCGTTCGCAACGGCCCTCTCCGTCATCACCGGAATTCTGTTTGGGCTTGCGCCATCGATCAATTTCTCGCGCCCGGACGTAATCGCTTCGTTGCGCAGCCGGGGCGAAGCTGCGAAATCCGCGACCACGGGAAGTATACGCGGTGTTCTGGTCGTCAGCCAGGTCGCGCTTTCGACCGTTCTCCTGATTGGCGCCGCGCTGCTGATCCAGAGCGGTATGTACCTCGAGAACGCGAACCCTGGATTCCATCCCGACGGTTTGCTGACATTCCGCTTATCGTTGCCAACATCGCGCTACGACACCGACCAGAAGAGGAACACGTTTTTCGCGGAGCTTACAACCACACTGGAGTCTCTGCCGGGCGTTCGCAGCGCGACAGCCGCGATGACGCTTCCGATGACCGGCTTTGCCGGATCGCCCGTGCAGGATGCCAGCAAACCACCACTACGGTTGAATGAGCGCCCGATCGCGACGATCCTGATCGTCAGCACGGGCTATTTCCGGACTCTCGGCATTCCGCTGATGCGCGGCCGGACGTTTTCGAATCGTGACGCCGAAAATGCGCCGCGCGTGGCCATTATCGACGAAGGCCTCGCCCGCCAGTTGTGGCCCGGATATCCCGCCGGCGTGAATCCGGTCGGGCAGGGGGTTCTGATTGGCGGGACCAACCGGCGCCCGGTCGAAATCGTGGGTATTGTTGGCAACGTCCACGAGAACATCGAAAATAGCGGCTGGCCCGGAAGCGTCTACGTCCCCTTCGCTCAGAGCGCTTTGCCTTCCGCCATGCTGGCGATACGCACGCAATCCAATCCCGTCCAATATGCCGGAGCCGTTCGGGAAGCGGTGCGGGCGATCGACAAAGATCAGCCCGCATCCGAATTCAGAACGATGGACCAGCTGATGGAAGCTCAGGTGGGCCAGCGACGGATGTTGCTCGTGCTGCTTGCCTCGTTCGCGTGCGCGGCGCTCGTGCTTGCGCTGATCGGAATCTACGGAGTTCTCAGCTATTCCGTCGCGCAGCGCGCGCAGGAGATGGGGATTCGTCGCGCGCTCGGCGCGCGCGAGCGCGACATCATCTCGCTCATTGTCGGGCAGGGATTTCGACTCGCGCTGGCAGGAGTATTGTTCGGGCTGCTCGGCGCCTTCAGCGTCACCCGCGTAATGAATTCCGTTTTGTTCCATGTGAGCGCCGCCGATCCGGCGACTTATGCGGGGGTGAGCTGTCTGTTCATCCTGGTGGCGCTTGCGGCAAGTTACATCCCGGCGCATCGCGCCACGCGGCCAAAGCCACTTGCCGTTCTCCGAAACGAATAGCGAATTGTCGGCAGCTGCCGTGCAAGCTTCACCAGCACGGCGTACTGATCTCCGATCAACTGGAACGAGCCGGTGTTGCCATTGTGAAGTTCAATTCACCGGTACCGCATCCTGGCCTGAACCCAGCCATCGAGTATCGTTGCGACTTCGGTGAGCGCCACCGTGGTTTTCCGGAGCATCCCCGTTCGAGTTCAGCACGGCGTCATGCACGGCTTGTGCTTCGAAATGATTCCTCGCCTCAGGCAAGTGCAGCCCCGCTGCGCCGTTCCTGAAAGGCTGCATAGATCATGAGCAGTTCGGCGTGGAATACGAAATCGCCTGAGAGCAATCCCTTGAAGTCGTACTCTCTACGTGGTTGCCAAACGCCAGGTTCAGGCCTGGTACGCTTCCCGGCTTCAGATCCACAAAAACGAGAAAATGTTACTGACACCGAATCAATTCATGCGGCGAGCGAAGCTCGCCAGCGTCGGCTCGCACGTCACTGCGATGCTGCTTTGCGGGATCCTGAGCCAGCCGGTCTCGGCTCAAACCATGGCTGCCTCGCGGCTGAAGTTGAAAAACTGGCCCATTGCCGGCCGATCCACTGGCAGCGGAACGGAACGGGCAACCGATGTCCCACCCCAAAACGGAAGCATCCCGTCTAACAACACTTCGATTTTTATTGCCGTTACTCCGTGCCGTCTGATGGACACGCGCGCCGACTCCGGGAAAACGGGCGCATTCGGCGCCCCGGCTCTGGCAGCTGGACAAACGCGCAAGCTGATGATGCAGAACTCTGACTGTGGCATTCCCGCGGCGGCGGCATATTCCTTGAATTTCGCTGTGATCGCGCCCGCCGGGGCCGGGGTCGGCTATGTCTCGGCATGGCCGGATGACCAGCCGTGGCCCGGTACCGTTGTGGTCAACGCCGATCAGGGCGGGGTCGTAGATAACTTTGCCATCGTCGCCGCTGGCGTGGATGGCGGCATCCAGGTGATGTCCCGCGACAACACGGACCTTGTGATCGATATCAACGGCTATTTCGTCGATCGCACGTCTCTGAATTACAAGGGCGCCTGGAACACCACTGTTTCCTATGTGGCTGGAGATGTGGTGTCGCACTCCGCAAGCGGACTCACTTCCAGCTATGTTGCGGTGGCGGGAAATCAGAATGTGGAGCCTTATTTGGATAACATGAGCGGCAGTGCTCATTGGGCGTTGCTGGCGCAGGGCGGCTCCCCGGGCGCAAACGGGGCTCCTGGCCCGATAGGCCCGACAGGCCTTCAGGGCGCCACAGGCGCGACCGGGGCCACAGGCGCGACCGGGGCTACCGGGGCTACCGGAGCTGCTGGCATCAGCATGTTGTTGTCGAACGCCAACACTGCTTCCATGTCAACGGTTCTGGGCGGACTTGCCAACACGAGCGTGGTGTTGCCACTCTCTGGTATGGTTGGCACCGCTGATACAACGACCATTTCAGGTGGTGTTCCGGCGAACTTCCTTGGCGATATGCAGATTCTACCCGTTAGCGCTACCCTGGGGTCGCTAAGCGTAAACATTGTGACATCACAGGCGATGGTGCTGATTGGGACCACGCTTTCGCTCAACGCGCAGTTGTACAAAGTAGCAAACGGAACCACCACCGCCACTGCCGTTCCCGGCTTCAGTTGCACGCTTGCGCCAGCTTTCACAGGCGTTCTCTCCATAGGCACAGTAAGCACCTGCACGACAAGCGGGCTCACTGGAGTATTCGCGGCGGGCGACAGCGGGTTCGTCGTTGTTACCCCCACCATTGTCGCGGGCATCGACCAGGCAGTAACCGTGCAGGGTAAAGTGGCCGTCGGCGTCGGTCAGTAGTTCTTGACCTGTTCGTAAGTGGAGCCTCGAGCGGCTCAGAAAGCTGGTCGCTCGGGGCTTTTGGGTCTGGATATCGCCGTTTCCTGTCTGTGCGGTGCTCCCCATCCCGGCGATCAACCGGCCTGAGTGGCGGGGTCGAGAAGCCGGTTGAGCGTTTCTTTTGGGATGCCGCTGTTTAATTCAGCCACTTCTCGTACTGTCCGTCCACTCGCGTAAGCTTCTTTCACCAGCACGGCGGCCTGGTCGTATCCGATGACTGGAGCGAGCGCTGTTCCCATTGCGAGGGACTGCTCGACAAACGCTTCGGCTCGCTCCCGATCCGCCTCGAGGCCCTTCACCAACTTGCGCGAAAAATTCCTCGCTCCATTTGCCAGGAGAGCGATACTTTCCAGCAGATCGTACGCCATCACCGGCATCATCACATTCAATTCGAAGTTACCCGCGGCCCCGCACCATGCGATGGTTGCGTCATACCCGACGACTTGCGCACAAGCCATCAGCAGGCTTTCGGCGATTACCGGATTCACCTTTCCCGGCATAATGCTGGAACCCGGCTGAACTGCGGGCAGCTTCAATTCGCCGATCCCGCATCTTGGTCCTGAGCCCAGCCATCGAATGTCGTTGGCGACTTTGGTGAGCGCCACCGCGGCCCCGCGGAGTGTACCGCTCAAATTCACTGCGGCGTCACGCGCGGCCTGCGCTTCGAAATGATTCCGCGCCTCAGAGAAAGGCAGCCCCGTGACGCGTGTCAGGTCCGCGATAACCTGCGCCGCGAATCCCGGTTTCGCATTCAAGCCCGTGCCGACGGCAGTACCTCCCAGCGGCAGCTCGAATAGTCCCTTCACTGCGTGCGAGATTCGCTCCCCGGCGCACGACACCTGGTGGCTATATCCCGAAAACTCCTGACCCAAACGCATGGGCACGGCGTCCTGGAGATGCGTTCGGCCAATCTTCATGACGCCGTGAAACTCCCGGGTTTTGCGGTTCAGCTCATGTTCGAGTTCACGAAGAGCGGGAACCAGCTTGTGGGTAGATTCTTCCGCGGCCGCGATGTGCATCGCCGAGGGAAAAACGTCGTTGCTCGATTGACCGCGGTTGACGTCATCATTGGCGTGGACTCCGGCGAGATGGGCGATTACCTCGTTCACATTCATGTTCGTCGAGGTTCCACTGCCGGTCTGAAAAACGTCTACGGCGAACTGATCATCGAAGTCTCCTTCGGCCACGCGCAGCGCCGCCTTCTCGATCCGTTGCGCCTTATCCCTCTCGATCCACCCATTCACGGCGTTGACTCGAGCGGTGCTCGCTTTGATCAGGCCCAGCGCGCGAATAAACGGCCGGGGTAATCGCAAGCCGCTGATGGGAAAATTCTCCACTGCCCTGGCGGTCTGGGCGCCGTAAAGTGCGCCTTCCGGCACCATCATTTCGCCCATGGTGTCCCGTTCTGTTCGTGTTACGCCCGCCGTGGTTGCCATCGTGCTCTCCTTGTACATGAATCACCATGCAAGCCAATCGCCTGATCGATGAGAAGAGTCCGTACCTTCTGCAACACGCGCATAACCCGGTTGATTGGTTTCCGTGGGGCGAAGACGCATTCGAGAAAGCGCGCCGTGAAGACAAGCCGATCTTTCTTTCCATCGGCTATTCGACATGCCACTGGTGCCACGTGATGGAGCGCGAGTCGTTTGAAAATCCCGAGACTGCCGAATTGATGAACCGCTGGTTCGTTTCAATCAAGGTCGATCGCGAGGAGCGGCCGGATATCGATCGAATCTACATGACTTATGTTCAGGCCACAACGGGCAGTGGCGGCTGGCCGATGTCGGTGTGGCTTACGCCGGATCTGCATCCTTTCGTCGGCGGCACATATTTTCCGCCGGATGACAGGTATGGCCGGCCTGGTTTCGCGCTCATTCTGCAGCGCATTGCGGAGGCGTGGAAGAACGACCGGGACCGCATCATCGACTCCAGCAGGAGCGTGATGCGGCAATTGCAGGAAGCCGGCGCATCCTCAGTCAAGGGTCAGGACCACGTTGACCCCGCCCTTATGGACAGCGCGTTTCAGCAATTTCACCGCTCCTTCGATACCAAACTCGGCGGATTCGGCGACGCGCCGAAATTCCCACGCCCGTCCGTTCACAATTTTCTGCTTCGCTACTGGAAGCGAGCGGGCAATGATGAAGCCCTCGATATGGTAATAACCACTCTGATCGCCATGGAAAAAGGTGGCATGAACGATCAATTGGGTGGCGGCTTCCATCGCTATTCGGTGGACGCTTACTGGTTCGTGCCCCATTTCGAAAAGATGCTGTACGATCAGGCCCAGCTCGTGTCGTCATACATCGAGGCTTTTCAGATCACGGGCAATCCTGTGCTTGCGGGCGCCGCTCGCCGCACGCTCGACTACGTCCTGCGCGATATGACTTCACCCGAAGGCGGCTTCTACTCCGCTGAAGATGCCGACAGCGCGCCCGATTCGCAATCGCGTGAGAAGCGGGAAGGAGCGTTCTACGTCTGGAGCTGGAATGAAATACTGTCTCTGCTCGGCGAGCCGCGCGCGAACTGGTTCGCTTTCCGCTACGGTGTGGCGCCGGAGGGCAATGTCTCGAACGATCCGCACGGCGAGTTCATTGGCCGCAACATTCTGTTCCAGGCCCATACGGTTGAACAAACCGCCCGGCAATTCGACCTCCCCGCGGAAGAAATGGAATCCGAGCTGAATGAAAGCGCGCGCATTCTGTTCGAGGCTCGCGCCAGGCGTCCGCGTCCGCATCTGGATGACAAGATTCTGACCGCGTGGAATGGTCTCATGATCTCCGCGTTCTCAAAAGCCGGCGCTGTCCTCGAACGCGATGACTACATCAGCGCAGCCGAAAACGCGGCATCGATGATTCTGGACAGGCTTCGCGACGCTGGGGGGAATCTGATGCGGCGCTACCGCGATGGAGCAGCGGCGATTCCAGGAATGCTGGACGACTACGCTTTTTTCATTCAGGCCCTTCTGGATTTGTACGAAGTGACGGGCGATTTCGCGCGCCTCGAGCAGGCGGTATCTCTGGCTGAAAGCCAATCCACTCTGTTTGAGGACCGCGAGGCCGGCGGTTTCTTCGCGTCATCGCATGAGGACGCGTCACGGCTGATGCGAGTCAAAGACGATTACGATGGGGCCGAACCATCGGGCAATTCGATATCGCTGATGAACCTTCTCCGGCTGCATCGGGTTACCGGGCGAGACGAATTTCTCGGCTCTGCCCGGAGACTGCTCTCGTATTTCCAGCATCGTCTCGCATCGGCGCCCGTAGGCATGCCGCAGATGCTATGCGCAGCCGAGTTTGACATGGCGCCTCCTCGTGAAATCGTGGTTGCGGGCGAACTTGACCCGCAGATGTCGCATCTGCTCTGGCGCGAGTTCGATCCCAACCGGGTTGTCCTCTACGCTTCTTCCCGCCTTGTGAACTGGCAACCACAGGTGGCGGAGATGCGTGGCCCGGCTGTATATGTTTGCCAAAACTTCGCCTGCCAGTCGCCTGCGCGGAATGCGGAGGATTTGGAGCCGTTGCTAAAATAGCTGAAATCACCCCCCCACAGTCAGGAGAGTATCTATGGAGCGCCCCGGAGCCACCACACTGCAAGGCAAACCAGTCACGCTGATCGGGCCGGAACTGAAACCGGGCGATCCGGCTCCGGATTTCGACGTGATCGACAGCTCGCTCAAACCCGTGCGTCTCTCCGATACCGGTTCGGCGACCCGCATTTTCAGCGTCCTGCCTTCACTCGACACGCCCGTTTGCGATGCGCAGACGAAGCGTTTCAACGAAGAAGCCGCGCGCCTGAAAGGGGTGGATATCTATACCGTGAGCATGGATTTGCCCTTTGCCCAAAAGCGGTTTTGCGACTCGTTTCTGGTGGATAACGTAAAAATGCTTTCCGACCATCGCAACGGGTCTTTTGGCGAACACTACGGCACACTCATCAAGGAACTCCGCATTCACAGCCGGGCGATCTTCGTGGTTGGGCCGGATAACAGGATCAAGTACGTCGAATATGTTCCTGAGGTTGGTAACTCGCCGAATTTCGAAGCGGCGCTCAACGCCGCCCGGAGCCAGGCCGGCGCAGGCGCAAACGCCTGATCAGGTCTTCCCCTGCTGAGCCTCCGTAATTTGTCCGCCGGCATCGCTCGTCTGCGGACGAATGCCCTCGTGCGGGGCGGCGTCATCGTTGGCGCCGGCATCTTCGCCGGCAACGTCACGGGTTTCTTTCGCGTCGCCGTCACAGCGTATCTTCTGGGCACCCATGCCCGGGCCGATTCTCTGGCCGTCTCCATGGGGCTGCTCGACAATCTGAATTCCATCACCGTCAACACGATGTTGTTCGCGTTCGTGCCAATGCTGATGCTGCGGGCGAACGGCGAGCGCATGGCGCTTTTCGCGCGAGGCGGCAGGATCTTCGCCACCATCCTCGCCGTGGCCAGCGCGTTCACGGCTCTCTTCGCTGGTCCACTTGCGACGATTCTCGGACCGGGCCTGGCCCCTCCGCAGCACGCGGAGGCTACATTGCTGATCCGCTTTCTCGCCCCCGCTACGGCTTTCGCCGGCGGCGCTGCGATCTTTTCCGCGCTGTTATATACGGAGCGGCGCTTCATCGCGCCAGTGCTCTACCAGTCCATCCTCAACGGGATGACGATCGCCGGAGCCCTTTGCCTGTGGAAAGACTTCGGCGTTATCGGGTTTGCGGTGGGTTATACGGCGGGCGCGGCGGTGAATCTGCTGGTCGTCTGGTCCGCGAGCCGCGATTTGCGCATGCGGCCGCGAACTGAAATCGATATCTCGGCGCGCGAGGTGCTCGCACGGCCAGGCATGTTCCTGCTTTACGCCGGCGGGATATCGCTGAACATCATCGTGACCCGCGCTTACGCAACGCATGGCGGACCGGGAATGGCGGCGGCCCTCGAGTATGCCATGCGGTGCCTGAACGTCGGCCTTGCTTATCTCGTATTCCCGGTTGCGCACAGTCTGCTCCCGGAGATCGCGCGGCTGCGCGGCGCAGGCGAGAGCGGCCGCGCCTATCGGCTGATCGATCGCAGCGTGGCCCTGATGGCGGCGGGCGCTGTGCTCTCCTGCGCCATCGCGGTTCTGCTTCGTACGCCCATCATTACCCTGCTTTTCGAGCGCGGCAGCTTTACTGCGGAATCCACTCGCCTCGTTGCGGATGTGTTTCTCGGCTTCGCTCCCAGTCTGGTGGGCTGGACCCTGATGGACCTGATGAGCCGCTGTTTGTTCGCGCTCGATCGTCCAAAACTGCCCACGTTAACCTCGTTCGTTCCGGTCCTCGTAAACGTGGCGGTGATGCTGTTGCTGCCGCGTCATATGCTTCAGGGCAACCCGGCGATTCTCGGTCTCGGCGCATCGGCGGGGCTGATGGCCGGCTTCATCGTCCTGTTCACCGTTATCCACCTCAGGCGCCGCGCTCTTCCGATCGATCCAGTGGCCGCCCAGGCCCGGTAATCGAACTTTGATCAGTAGCTGTCCTGTGCGCCCAGGGCATGAAAACGTTTTCCGCAAATACACGATGCTGTCTCGAACCGAGTTTCGCTGCCGCGGAAATCGCGTACGCCTCGATGTCGTCATCTCGCGGATCGCTTCGCAGCGGAGGTAAGAACCCGAAGTATCTCATGCAGGCGATCTCGTCCATCAGTTCAGCCCCGATTGGTGCTCTCGCAGTTCTTCGTTGATTGTCACGTCTTTTTCAGGTCCGGCTCCGTGCGATCGATTGGCTGCGTGTGCGACCAGGCCGGTCTGCAAATAGCGGACTTTGTAATTTGCCCCGCGCGCCTGGTTGCAGAAGTGCTCCACGTCGAACGGGCTTGGGATGGAGTCAGGTTGAACCCGTACTCGAGGTTCGCGCAATACTCGCATTTTGGCAGGATGCTTCGCACGAAAAGCCCGCCGCGCTTCAAGAACCTCGCCGGCGGTCCTTCTCCGCTTCCAGCGCGTTTTGCTCGCGAGTGGATCGTGGATACTCTGCGGCTTCGATACTCTGCGGCTTCGATACTCTGGCGCTTCGCCACAGTACAGAGTGCCAGGCGTGGAAGACTTGTCAGGCCGGAGGGAAACAGACGACCATGCTTACTGCGAATAGCGTTCGCCAGGTAGCGGACTGTTCGGCTGTACGCGCGACCCTCCCACGGTCACCTCCCCCGAGTTGCACCGTGAGCGTCGCGCGCCAGCCGATCCGTTCCCTGTTGTATCGTGAGAAGTGCCTCCCAGGCCATAGCAAAGTCGCCTGGTTTCAAGTCATTTCAACAGTTTTTTTAGCGAGCCGTTTCATGCATTTACGGCCTTTTGCTGTGGGCAGGTTGTTGAACTTCTGTGAATAAATCGGAAGCGCTATGAAGTGTTCGGGTCTGGATGCCCTCACCGGGCGTCCCCTCTTCATCGAATTCAGCGAAACGATCGAACGAGTCGCGTCGGGCGAAATCGGGTCGAATGGTCCCATTCCCGTTATTTCGCCGGGTTTCATCGATATTCAGGTGAACGGGTTCGACGGTGTGGACTTCAATAATCCTTCCACGGCGCTCGAGGATATCGATCGTTCGCTCCGGGCCATGCTCGCCACGGGGGTCACACTCTGCCTGCCCACCGTGATCACGGGCGCTCCCGAAGACATGCTTGCCTGTCTCCGAAATCTTCGGCGCGCCCAGGTCGAACTGCCGCTTCGCCGGATCATCGCCGGCTTCCACGTCGAGGGCCCTTATATCGGCGCAGAAGACGGGCCGCGTGGCGCTCATCCTGTGCGGTGGGTGCGACCGCCGGATCTGGATGAATTCCGCCGCTGGCAGGAGGCGACGGAAGGCAATATCCGGCTGATCACGATTTCCCCGCACTGGCCTGAGGCGGCGCGCTACATCGCCGCTATTACCCGTGAAGGCATTGTCGCCAGCATCGGTCACACAGGGGCATCGGGAGACCAGATCGCCGCCGCTGTTGACGCCGGCGCGACCTTATCGACTCATCTCGGCAATGGCGCACACTCCGTGATGCGGCGGCACCCGAATTACATCTGGGACCAGCTCGCGGAAGATCGTCTGAGCGCCAGCTTTATTGTGGATGGCATCCACCTTGGACGCAGCTTTTTGCGCACCGCCCTGCGCGCCAAGGGCGTGGAGCGCTCGATTCTGGTGACCGATGCCGCCGCTCCGGCCGGCGCTCGCCCTGGCCGCTACCGCCTCGGCGAACAGGATGTCGATCTCACCCGGGACGACCGCGTCGTTCTTGCAGGGACGGAAAAGCTTGCCGGATCCGCGCTCAAAATGAATCGGGGCGTCGCCAATCTGGTGCAACTCGCCGGCCTCAGCCTGGCGGACGCCGTGACTATGGCAACAGTGAATCCCGCGCGGCTGCTCGGCCTTCCGGCGCCGTTGCTGGATAAAGGTGCTCGGGCTGATTTTGTCGTCTTCCGCAACGACGCGGCGGATATCGACGCAGTCTATTTCGCCGGCGACCGCATCGCGTGATGCTGCCGTGCGATCATTTCATGACGGACAGGAACTGCGCAAACGGCCCTACGTCCTGTTTGTAGCGCTTCGCCATCACACGGCCCACTTGCACGAGATGCGCGAGATCGTGTGCGGTCCAGGTCGCAAGCAACTCCCGCAGCGTAACCGTTCCCAGCGTCGGATGCGTTCCTTTCAGGTCGAACTGCCCGGGTTGAAGATTGAGCGCCCGCAACCGCGCAACGTTCTCCCGGCGAAGTGCGCTGAATTCGTCCAGCAAGGAGGCCATCGACTTTCCGTTACTATCGCGAAACTGGGCTTCCCGGTCGAAGGGTTCGAACGGCCGGCTCGGGCCATCGTTCAGGATGATGTTGAGCCGCGCCATCCAGTCAACCTTCTCGCCATGAATCAGGTGTCCGATTACCACCCAGGGGCTCCACGTCCCCGGGCCCTCAGTCGCCTCCGTCCACGCTTCCGGCAAGCCACGCAGCAGCGCGTCGAGCATGGCGGGAGTGCGCGTCAGCACGGACAGGCATTCTTGAACAAAGTTCTCCGCCATTTTCACATCATGCAATAAAAAAGCCGGCGAGCCTGTTGGCTGCGCCGGCTTTGGTGGTGATAGTGGAAACGCCTTACTTGGCCTGCTTCAGTTTTTCGCGCTGTTCGCGCAAAACGGCCTTGCGGCTCAGCTTGATCTTGTTGCCTTCAATGCCGAGCACTTTGACCATGATCTGATCGCCTTCCTTCAACTCGTCGCGAACTTCCTTCACACGGTTTTCGGAGATCTCGCTGATGTGCAGCAGACCATCGGTGCCGGGGAAGATTTCGACAAAGGCTCCGAAATCGACCAGCCGTACTACCTTGCCGAGATAGGTCTTGCCCACTTCGGCGGTGGCCGTGAGATCGGCGATGATCTGGAGGGCTTTGTTGGCCGCAGCCTGATCGTTCGAAGCAACGTGGATCGTGCCATCATCTTCGACGTCGATCTTGACGCCAGTCTGTTCGATGATGCCGCGGATGACTTTCCCGCCGGGCCCGATGACGTCGCGGATTTTATCCTGCGGAATTTTCGTAGTGTAAATTCGCGGCGCGTACTGCGAGAGGTCCGTACGTGATTGCGAAATGACGTCGCCCATGCGATCGAGGATGAACAACCGCCCCTTGCGAGCCTGTTCGAGAGCCTCCTTCATAAGCTCCGTCGTGACGTTCGGAACCTTGATATCCATCTGCAGCGCGGTGATGCCATCGCGCGTGCCGGCGACCTTGAAATCCATGTCGCCGTAATGGTCTTCCGCTCCGGCGATGTCGGTCAGAATGGCGTACTTTTCGCCTTCCTTCACCAGGCCCATTGCAACGCCGCCGACCGGAGCCGTGATTGGCACGCCGGCGTCCATCAACGCCAGGCTGGCTCCGCAAACCGTCGCCATCGAGCTCGAGCCGTTCGATTCCAGAATGTCGCTGACCACGCGCAGCGTGTAAGGAAACTTCTGCTCATCCGGGATCACGGCGCTTACCGCACGCTCCGCCAGAGCTCCGTGACCGATTTCGCGGCGGCCAGGTCCGCGCATAAAGCCAACCTCTCCAACACTGAACGGCGGAAAGTTATAGTGCAACATGAAGCGCTTGAAGGCCTCGCCCGGCTCGAGCAGCTCAATGCGTTGCTCATCTTCCTTTGTGCCGAGCGTAACGGTGACCAGCGCCTGGGTTTCGCCGCGAGTGAAGATCGCCGAGCCGTGAGTACGGGGAAGAACACCCGCCTCGGCCCAGATCGGCCGGACTTCATCGAAAGCGCGGCCATCCGGACGGCGATGCTTGTCCAGCATTTCGTCGCGGAAGATCCGCTCTTTGAGGGTGTCGAAAAGCTTGCCCGCCTGGTCTTTCTGCTCTTCCTGCGCTTCCTCGACCACGCGATCGTGGAGCGCGTCCACGCGAGAATAGCTTTCAAGCTTCGGGTATTTTTTCGTATCGAGGGCGTCCGTCAGTTCCGCACGGACCTTCTTCTCGATTTCGGAGTAAAGCGCCTGATCGATCGGCGCGGGCGTGAACTCGATTTTCGGCTTGCCTGCCGCGGCCTGAAGCTGGCGAACCACGTCCGTGATTTTGCGGCAGCACTGGTGGCCATATTCGAGGGCCCCGATCACGTCCTGCTCAGACGCCTGCTGCGCGCCCGCCTCCACCATGACGACGCCGTCCGGCGTGCCGGCGACCACAATGTTGAGTTTCGCCTCGCGCCCCTCGGTATATGTGGGGTTCGCGATGTATTTGCCGTCCACCAGCGCCACCCGAACGGCGCTCACCAGGTGATGGAAGGGAATGTCCGAAATGGCCAGCGCGGCGCCGGCCCCGACGATACCCAGAACGCCGGGATCGGTTTCAGGGTCCGCCGAAAGCACCATTGCGATAATCTGGGTCTCATTCAGATAGCCTTCAGGGAAAAGGGGACGCATCGGCCGGTCTATCAAACGGCTGGTGAGGATCTCCTTTTCTGAAGGCCGACCCTCGCGTTTGATAAAACCGCCGGGTATCTTGCCGGCCGCGTAGGTGTATTCCCGATAATCAACAGTAAGCGGGAAAAAGCTCTGGTTTGGTTTGGGATGTGCGGCCGCGCAGGCACTTACCAGCACGACCGAATCGCCCTGGCGGACCACGACGGCCCCGGCCGCCTGCTTGGCGATTTTTCCGGTCTCGAGGACGATCTTTCGCCCGTCGAGATCAATTTCGTATGTATGTACAGTCATCTGCTCACTTCCGGGTTACGTTCCCCGGATTCCTTGTCTGCCGCAGCAGGCCGGATTCCGACCTTTCGCGGCTTGATCGAGTTGGGAGTTGACAGGAGGGATTGGGCCACTCAGGATGACCCTGGCGTTCGCAGCCCGGAATGGACCACGAATACAGCTATGCGCACGCGTCGAGTATTCAACCTGAAGACTAGTGGCGGATGGAAAGTTTGGTGAGGACTGCTTTGTAACGATCCGGATTGTTCACCTTGAGATAGGTCAACAGCCGGCGACGCTTCGCCACAAGGCTCAAGAGGCCCCTGCGCGAAGAATGGTCCTTCTTGTGTGTTTTGAAATGCTGCGTAAGTTCAGCGATACGGCTGCTCAACAGCGCGATCTGTACTTCCGGCGAACCCGTGTCGGATTTATGAACCTGGTTGCCGACGACGACCTGTCGCTTTGCTTCTCCCGCCAATGCCATCTAAGAGTTGCTACTCCTTGTCTTCTCTTTTTCTCGTTTGTAATCAACGCCAGTGTAACACAATGTCCAACCGCGCCGGGCCGGATATCGGGCCGGCGCCATGGATGCGCCCTGAAGACGATGCAGCGGGCCGCCCGTGAGTCATTGATACCATGGGTCTTCCCCTGCATGGCGCTGCGTTTTTATAACACTCTCACCCAACAGGTGCAGCCATTCGAGCCGCTGGACGGAAAGACTGTCCGGATGTATACCTGCGGCCCGACTGTTTACGATTTCGCGCACATCGGAAACTTTCGCGCCTTCGTGTTCTACGACATTCTCCGCCGGTGGCTGCGGGCGAGCGGTTATGCGATGGACCACGTCATGAACATCACCGACGTGGACGACAAGATTATTCGCAACGCCATGGCGAAAAATCAGTCGCTTGCCGATTACACAGCGACATATACGAAAGCGTTTCTTGATGATTGCGCGACGCTGCGGCTGGAGCGTCCGGAACGTGTGGCGCGCGCGACGGAACACATTGGGGAGATGGCGGATGCGATTCGCCGCTTGGGCGAGCAGGGGCACACCTATGCGAGCGATGGATCGATTTACTTCCGTATCTCTACCTTCCCCGAATACGGAAAGCTGTCGCATCAGGATTTCAGCGGGATGGTAGCCGGGGCGCGCGTGGATGTCGACAGCTACGAAAAGGCCGACGCTCGGGATTTCGCATTGTGGAAGGCGCCCAGGCCGGGCGAGCCTTCATGGGATACCGGGATCGGACCAGGGCGGCCTGGCTGGCATATCGAGTGTTCCGTGATGGCCATTCAGTATCTGGGAGACACGCTCGATATTCACGCCGGCGGAATCGATCTGATCTTTCCGCATCACGAAAACGAAATCGCACAATCGGAATCGCTGACGCACAAGCTGTTTTCGCGATTCTGGATGCATGCCGAGTTTCTGCTGGTTGACGGGCAGAAGATGTCGAAATCGCTCGGCAATTTCTATACGCTTCGCGATATTTTCGGCCGCGGCGTTTCGCCGGAGGCCGTGCGTTATCTGCTGGCGTCCGTCCCCTACCGCAAGAGCCTGAATTTCACGTTTGAAGGGTTGAATTCGGCCAAAACCGCGATCGACCGGCTGCGCAATTTCGTCTTTCGAATGGATTCCGAGAAACTGCCCGCCGGCATCAACCAGAGAATCGAGGGCCACGCCACTCGCGCCATGAGCAACTTTCGGGAGGCCATGGATGATGATCTGAATACCGCCGAAGCTTTGGCAGCGGTGTTCGATTTTATTCGGGACGCAAATACCGCGCTCGATGCGGAGGAGTTCGGGGCCGGCAATCTGGCCTCCACGCACGCGCTTCTTGATCTCTTCGACACTGTTTTCGATGTGCTCAAACCTGCCCCCGCGACCGGCGGCATTACCGATGAGGAAGTTGAAACGAGGATAGCGGCCCGTATGGCTGCCAAAAAGGCGCGGGATTTCGCGCGGGCCGATCAGATCCGCAACGAACTCGTCGAGAACGGCATCATACTCGAAGATACGAAGGACGGCGTCCGTTGGAAAAGGAAATGAAGCTGCACACTCGGGCGGTCCACGCCGGTGACCGGAAGAGGAATCCAGCCAGCGCTGCGGGCATTCCTGCGACCACTCCCATTTACACCGCGTCCAGTTACTTCTATAACGATATCGATCAGCTCGATCGCGTGTTTGCCAGCGAGGCGCCAGGCCAGAGCTACGCTCGCTACGGCAACCCTACCAATGACGCTCTCGAGGAACTGGTTGCATCTCTCGAATCAGGCGCGGGCGCATTGGCCTGCAGTTCGGGCATGTCCGCCGTGCACATGGCCGTGAATACGGCCGTTGCGGACCGGCGGCGGGTGCTGCTCGCCGCCAATGCGCTTTACGGCGCCACCTTGAATATGCTGGCGAAAGTGCTCGAGCCGGCGGGGATCGAAACTATCTTCCTCGATTTTTGCGATGAAGTGGCCGTTCGGGATGCTATCGCGGAGCACCGGCCGGGCGCGCTCCTGATGGAGACAATCTCGAACCCCCTGCTTCGGGTTCCCGCGCTTGACCGGATCGCCCGGATGGCGCGCGACGCGGGGGCCGCGCTGATCGTGGATAACACGTTTGCCACCCCGCTGATGGTTCGCCCCATCGAATTGGGCGCGACGTTTACGGTTCACAGTCTGACAAAGTTTCTTTCCGGGCATGGTGATGTGCTGGGCGGCGCGGTGGTCGCCGACGAGGAGAATCTCCATCCACTGCGGATGCTTTCCCGGACGCTCGGCTTCGGGCTCGGCCCATTCGAAGCCTATCTTTCGATGCGCGGCATCAAGACCTTCGCGGTGCGGATGGAGCGGCAGTGTGCGAATGCCTGCCGGGTCGCGTCGTGGCTGGCCGGGCATCAGGCCGTCGAGCGTGTCTACTTTCCGGCGGATCCCAGGCACCCGGATGCGGAGAACATCCGGCGCCTGTTTCCGCAAAATCTGTTCGGGGCGATGATCAGCTTCGATCTCAAAGATGCCGGGCGGGAACGCGTCTTTCGGGTAATGAACGCGCTGAGGATGATCGTGCCTTCGACGTCGCTCGGGGACGTCCACACCATGATGCTCTATCCCGCAATGTCCTCCCATCGCGACATCTCGCCGAAGCATCGCGCCCGGTTGGGGATCGGGGATAATTTGCTGCGCATCTCGATCGGGATCGAGGCCGTCGAAGATATCATTGCGGATCTCGAACAGGCGCTGAGCGCAAAATAGTGCGAAACATCCGCTTTCACCGGCGAAATTTCTGATACGGACTGCTGCGCGCCATCACTTATTCATCGGGATATGTGTGTGGCTGGCGGCCACCGTTTTGCAACCGCCGGTTCGCCGCAACCGTACTATATTCAGATCAGAGGAACCTGCCAATGCTGGCAGCGGTCAAACGTCATGTGAAGTACTGGGGCTTTCTGCTCCTGAAGCTGGCGGGCGCAGTGCTGGGTTCGGGCTTTGCGCTATGGTTTCTGAACCTCTTCTGGGCTCCGGAAACAAAACTCTTTCACCTGAGCTGGTATCAGTTCGGCTACGATCTGGCCTATACCACTCTTGCAGGCGTGTGGTTTCTCTTTTCATACGGCCTTTTCTATCTGGCGATCTGGGATCAGCGCTATCGCTGTCGCACGTGTCTGCGTAAATTGCGTATGCCGGTGGAAACGGGATCCTGGGGCAGCATGCTGCGCCTGGGCACGCCGCGCATCGAATATATTTGCCCTTACGGCCACGGCACGTTGAATGTTGATGAGGTCCAGATCTCGGGATCCGTGATGCCGGAATGGACCGAACATGGCGATATCTGGGAGGAATTGTTCGCCGGCAAGGAATCGGACCGCGAATTTTGAAGAAAGCCACGCATAGACTCCCCCGCTGGAGGACAATTGCGGGTTTCGCGGTTTTCATGGGCCTT
>Ga0157369_10001478_pt1 | contig 28808 bp, 30 predicted proteins | sample C25metaG_FD_113461 | JGI IMG/M metagenome (GOLD analysis project Ga0157369, IMG submission 113461) | Corn rhizosphere microbial communities from Kellogg Biological Station, Michigan, USA - C2-5 metaG | ecosystem: Host-associated > Plants > Roots > Rhizosphere > Soil | place: USA: Michigan... | reverse complement strand
TTCGCGCCGAGCTTGCTCTCAGTTCCGGCGATCAGGCGTCGGATGTTCTGGTGATGCTTGAGGATCACGAGCGCTGAGGTGATACAGATGACGCCGATGATGTGCGGCGTTGCGGAGCCGTAGCGGTTTCCGCTCAGGAAGTAAACCGCGATCGGGAAGGCGATGCAGCCAAGGATCGAGCCGAGCGAAACGTATCGCGAGATGGCGACCGTGATGAGGAACACGGCGAGCGCGATCAGCACGGCCATGGGCGCAAGCAAAGCGAATGCGCCAACGGCGGTGGCCACGCCCTTTCCGCCCTTGAATTTCAGCCAGACGGGAAAGACGTGTCCGAGAACCGCGAACATGGCGGCGGTGGCGGCCATGATGAAGGGCCAGTGGGCGACGAAGGTGAGGTCGTCGGGTGAGAAGGCGTGCGCCGACGCCAGGTGATGATGCGCGGCGTACTGCGCGTGCCAGACGGCCAGCGTTCCCTTGCCGGCGTCGAGCAGCAGCGTTGCGATAGCGAGGCCGCGGTGGCCGGTGCGTCCCACGTTGGTGGCGCCGATGTTGCCGCTGCCGAGCGTGCGCACGTCGGTCTTGAGAAACAGGCGCACGAGGATGTAGCCGAAGGGAATGGACCCCAACAGGTACGAAACGATCGCGACGGTGGCGTAAATATGCATTCAGGTTCTAAAGCAGACCACAGAGGGCACTGAGGTTTCACAGAGGGCCTCTGTGCGACCTCTGTGCTCTCTGTGGTGTGCTTTTCAACCCAGCTGAAAGCGCGCGATCTTGGTGTACTGCGCGCCTTTCGGCGACAGCTTCGATTCGTACAAAAAGAATGCTTGGGCGGTCATTGTACCGAAGTCGGGCGGGGGCATCGGCGCGATTCGCTCGGCGAGAAGTTTGAACGCTGGTGTCGAGCCGGATGCGCGCTGGTGCGGATTGCCGCTGGCGCCGCGTCCAGCGCGGGCGAGCGTGAGATGCGGAGTCAGTTGGTTGCGCTCACGCTCGAAGCCGAAGCGGGAGCAGGTTTCGTCAACTTTGGTCGCGAGTCGCGGCAGTTGGTCGGGCGCTTCGACGCCGATCCAGAAAACGCGAGCGTTGCGTGGGTTAGGGAAGAAGCCGGAGCCGCCGAAGTGGATGTCGAATTGCGGATGCTCGATCTTTGCCAGTTCACGTTTAAGTTCGTCGGCGATTTCGGGTTTGGTTTCGCCGAGGAACTTCAGGGTGACGTGAAAGGTCTCAGGCTTGACCCAGCGCGCTTCGGGAGCGAATCCGCGGACGCCGTCGACGTAGCGCGCAATGCGCTGGCGGATGTCGTCGGGAATGTCGATTCCAATGAAAAGGCGCATTACTTGGGGCTCGGACTCCCGTCCTCGCGGAATTCAGTCGTCCCTGAAGGGACTCAGACCATTTTATAGACGCTTACCCAGCACTGCCTCGTCCGCTGACGCGGACTCGTTGTGCTGGGCTACAGTCAGTCGTCCGCAGACGCGGACTGGTCTCGCGTCACGCGCAGGGCACTGGATGAGCACGCAGCAAGACGTAAGGCGGTAGAGCGTTATTGCATGAGCTTTCTTCGCACCATGTCGAGCGCCAGTTGTGTGGCGAAGAGGCGAATGCGGGAGCGGTCTCCGGGGAACTTGCGGTCTTTGACTTCCGTTTTCTTGCCGTCTGTCACGGCGATGAAGACCAGGCCGACGGGCTTTTCCTCGGAGCCGCCGGTGGGTCCGGCCACCCCGGTGATGCCGACACCGATGGTGGCATTGCAGCGCTTGCGAATGCCTTCCGCGAGCGCCACGGCTACTTCCTTGCTCACGGCGCCCTTCTCGGCAATGAGCAGCGGCGGGACATCGCAGAACTTAGTTTTGAGGTCGTTCGAATAAACGACAGCGCCGCCGAGGAAGTATCGCGAGCTGCCGCTGACATTGGTGAGGCGCTCGGCGAGCAGGCCTCCGGTGCAGGATTCGGCGACGGCGATGCTGAGGCCGCGCATCTGGAGGTAGTAGCCGACGATCTGCTCGAGCGACTCGCCGCCGGCGGAGAAGACGGCCTCGTCGAATTCGTCCTGAAGCTCGTCGGCGAGTTCGTTGACGCGCTTCTGCGCGTACTCAAGCGAGTCGCTGCGGGACTTCAGGTGCAACTGCACCTCGCCCGCGCCGGCGAGGATGGTGGTTTCAACGTCTTCGTAGCGCGTGTAGATGGGCGCGGCGCGGTGATCGACGTCGGACTCGCCGATCATGGCGATCCTGAGCTCCTTCGTCGCGATGAACTGCGGCGGAACGACGGCCTCGAGGCGGCGCATGCACTCGGCTTCGAACATCGGCTTGAGTTCGCGCGGCGGGCCGGGCAGCAGGATGACGATGCGACGCTCGCCGTCGACCGTGGTGTCGAGCCACTGCCCGGGCGCGGTGCCGTTCGGATTGGGCAGGACTTCGGCGCCGGAGAGCACGTCGGCCTGGCGCTCGTTGTTCGGCGGCATCTTGATGCGACGCTCGGCAAAGCGCTTGTAGAGCGCGGCGACGATATCCGGGTTCTTCTTTAGTTCGACGCCGAGAGCGTCGGCGACGGCTTCGCGCGTGAGGTCATCCTCGGTGGGACCGAGCCCGCCCATGAAGATAACGATGTCGGATCGCGAGAGCGCGATACGCGCGTTGGAAGTCAGATCCTCGCGGCGGTCGCCGACCACGGACTTGAAGCGGACTTCCACGCCGAGTTGGTTCAACTTCTCCGTAAGGAAGAGCGAATTCGTGTCTTGGCGGTACGGAGTCAGCAGCTCCGTACCAATGGCGATGATCTCGGCGTCCACGGAGTACAGAGTACAGAGGGCAGAGGGTGGAAGGGAAGCTGTCAGCTATCAGCTCTCAGCTGTCAGTGAATCAGTCGATGTCTTAACGGGTAACTGAAAGCTGATAACTGATGAGAGCGCTCACACCAGCGGCTTGGACTTCACGTCCCAGAGCAGCCGGTGGATGCCGGTAGTGGTAGCGAGGATGACGGCATTGCCCGGGGCGAAGGCGAGGCCGACGAGGTTGTGTCCGGAGATGGCGAGCGAGGGCGTTCCGTCGGGCGCGAATCGAACGATGCCGCGCTTTCCCTTCAGCGACGCGGCACAGTAGAGGTTGCCGTCAGCGTCGAATGCGAGTCCCTGCGGGCGTCCGAGGCCGCGGTAGAACACGCTGACCTGGCCATGAGTGTCGATGCGGTGGATGGCCTCGAAGCTCGACGTGGTTGGCCCGGCGACGAACAGGCTGCCGTCGGGCCCGAACGCAAGGTGATACGCCGCGACGCTCGGCTCCAGGGTGGCAAAGACAAAGATCTGCCGGTCGCGCGAGATCTTGAAGATGGTGCCGCTGCGGTCGCCGACGTAAAGGTTCTCATCCTTGTCGAAGGCTAGGCCGGTGGCGATGCCCATGCCTTCCGCATACGCGGACATGGTGCCGTTGGGCGCGACCTTGTAGACCGTGCCGTCGAAGCGCGAGGTCACGTACATCTGTCCGGCGCGATCGAAGGCGATGCCGGTGGCGTTCATCATCTCGCTGAGGAATGGACGGACGGTGTGGTCGGTGTCGATCCGATAGATGGAAACGGGAACCTTCTGGCCGCGCTCGCCTGAGAAGGTGGCGTAGATGTTTCCCTCGGCGTCGAGAGCGGGATTGGCGACGGGATGCAGGTCCTCGGCGAGCGTGACTGCGACGTTCAAGTGCAGGGGATTGCTGGAAGACCCGTTGGCGGAAACCACCACCTCGCCGGAGGCGGCTTCGTCGGGCACGCGGGCGATGACGAAATCGTCGGAGCTGACCACGATGGGAGCTTCGACGTCGCCAACAGCCACGCGGGGGCGCGCGAGGTCAGGCGGCTTGAGCCCGTGGCCGGTGATGCGAACCTCGCCGCCAGGCAGAGCGGCAGACGGGAACAGGGCCTCGATGTGCGGCCGCCCGTTCACGTTCTTCTTGCCCAACAGCCGATCAGAGATACTCATGGCCCAGCTTTCCTCGCGTCAAGTCCAGCCGAAGTGCAGCAGAAGCTGCAGGACGAGGAGCGCGTAAATGCCTGCTCCAACATCGTCGATCATGATGCCGGTCCCCTCAGGCAACTTTTCCAGTTGCCGCACCGGCGGTGGCTTCACGATGTCGAAGGCACGAAAAAGTATAAAGCCCGCTAAGTACGATTTCCAAGTCAGCGGCGCGGCGATCAGGGCAATGAGCTGCCCGGCAACTTCGTCGATCACGACGTGCCCGGGATCCTTCTGCCGGTCGGCCCGCGCGACACGTGTAGAGGCCGGTATGCCGATAAGCGTTACCACGATGGAAGCTGCGAGCGTGACCGGCCAGCGAAGCGCCGCGGGAACGAGAAAGTATTCGATCGCAAACCAGAGAATGGCGGTGACGGCGGCGGCCCAGGTGCCGGAACCCGGCTTCAGATAACCGATTCCGAGGAATGTGGCGAGCGCGCGCGCACCGCGCGAGGCGGCGGGGGCGGACGCGACCGTCTCCGGATTAGGATTCGTGCTTGCCATCGTTCTTTCTGCCGCGGCGTTCCTGCTCTTCCAGGACCGACTCCATCGCCTCCGGATCGGTGATGGGCGTGGAGATCACGTAGCCGCCGCTGGCCCATTTTCCCAAATCGATCAGACGGCAGCGTTCGCTGCAGAAAGGGAAGTCCGGCTCGGAGCGCAAGACGATCTTGCGGCAGGTCGGGCAACGAAGACTGGCTATGCGTTTCTTCGCCATGATCTTAATGATTCACCGCGGAGGCGCGGAGACGCTGAGAATTCAAAATGCAAAAGCGATATCTATCTTACTCACTCATGCCTCTGCGCCTCCGCGTCTTCGCGGTGAGTTGGTTCTTCGGGAAGTGCCAATCAGCATGCGGCACGCGGCGCACCTGCGCGCGAGTTCCTTCAAGTTTGCGGCTGGGTCGACATTGCCGGCACGACGGCGTCCAAAATCCGGCAGCGGGCTCTGGTGGCGGAATCCGCGGCGCTGCATCTCGGCGACAAGCTCGGCATGACGGCGGCGGATGGAGCGCAACTCAACCAGTCCCTGCTCGAGAAATCCGTCGATGCGCTTGCCGCGATTCAGCGAGCCGACCAGCATGTGCAGCTCGACGTGCTCGCCGAGCAGATGCTGCGAGCACATCAGCCTCGGATCGACGAGCCACATGCGCATCGCTCAGATCACCCGTACGACCAGGTCGTAATCGTGCGCCTCGGTGACCTCGCAGCGAACGAACTCGCCCGCCGTGAGCGATTCGCGATCGCCGAAGTCGGAGATGTAGACCTTGCCATCGATTTCGGGCGCGTGCATCTCGGTGCGGCCCTCCCATAGCAAATCGGATTCTTCCGACGGGCCTTCGACGAGCAGGTCGAGCTGGCGGCCGACGAGCGCCTGCTTGCGCCGGCGGCTGATCTGCTGCTGGATTTTCATCAGCTTCTTGCGGCGGCGCTCAATCTCGCGCGCGGGCAGCTTGAGCTTGCCTTCCAGCTCGCTCGACTTCGCGCCTTCCTGGTCGGAATAGCCGAAGACGCCGAGCCAGTCGAACTCGGCGGCGCGCACGAAGTCGCAGAGCTCGTCGAAGTCCTGCTCAGTCTCGCCGGGGAAGCCGACGATGAACGACGTGCGTAGCGTGACGCCCGGAATGGTGCTGCGCATCTTCGAGATCGACTTGAGGAAAATGTCGCCGCCGGCGCCGCGCTTCATCCGTTTGAGGACGTTCGACGACGCGTGCTGCAGCGGAACGTCGATGTAAGAGCAGATCTTCGGGTGTGCGGCGATGGTTGTGAGCAGCTTGCCGGTGATTTTGTTCGGGTAGGCGTAGAGGAAGCGCACCCAGCGCAGGCCGTCGATCGCGGCCAGCTTTTCGAGCAGCAGCGCGAGGCCGTCCTGGAGGCCGAGATCTTCCCCGTAGCAGGTGGTGTCCTGCCCGATCAGCGTGATCTCCTTCACGCCCTGGCGCGCGAGCTGCTCGGCTTCGGCGATGACCGATTCGAAGCGCCGCGAGCGGAACTTGCCGCGCAGCTGCGGAATGATGCAGAAGGTGCACGGGTGATCGCATCCTTCGGCGATCTTGATGTAAGCCATGTGGCGAGGCGTGGCGAGCACGCGCGGCGTCGTGTCGTCGTAGAGATAGTTGGGCAGGTCGGCGATCGCTCCGTCCCAGCCGTCGCGCGAGAAGCGCCCCGCCTGCTCGCGGGCAGCGCCTTCGGGACGGGACTCCAGGATAGTGAACGGGGTGTTTTTCTTGGGCGTCGCGGGAGCAATGCCGGCCGCTGCCAGGATCTTTTCCAGCTCGCCCGTGCCGACGACGGCGTCGACCTCGGGAATCTGCTTCTGGATCTCGTTGCGGTAGCGCTCGACGAGGCAGCCGGCGACAACCAGCTTCTGCGCGCGTCCGCTCTGCTTGAGCTGCGCCATCTCGAGGATGGCGTTGACCGACTCCTGCTGCGCGGTTTCGATGAACGAGCACGTATTGACGACGAGAATGTCGGCGTCAGCGGCGTCGTGGGTAATCTCCGCACCGGAAGAGGCCAGCAGGCCCATCATGACTTCCGAGTCGACAAGGTTCTTGGGACAGCCGAGGCTGACGAATCCGACTTTCTTACGGGCGGAATCCTTCTTCGAGGCCGTTACAGTGGGGGTTTCGAGAGGCATGGAATCTCTCTATTTTAGCAGCTCCGAGCCACTTCGGCATTGTCTGACTCGGCCAAAACTCACCACGGAGGCACAGAGACACGGAGGCAGTAGAAATCAACAAACCTCCGTGACCCCGTGTCTCCGTGGTGTGCTCTTCGCCGCCCAAACGCAGATCCTCATATTCCCAATTTGGAGCTTGCAGGAGCAGGCTGTTGGGCGTATATAGGATTCCCAGATATAGAGGACACGCACATATGAGCACATTGCCTTCCAACATCAAACGCGGCAGCGCCGAGCTGGCGATCCTGGCCTTGCTCGAGGAGCAGCCGCTGCACGGTTACGAAATCGCCAAGCGCATCGAGAAACAGACCGGCGGCGTACTGCGGTTCGACGTGGCGTCGTTGTATCCCGTGTTGTACGGGCTGGAGCGGCGCGGGATCGTCAAAGGCGAGTGGGATAAGGCGCCGAGCGGGCGCGAACGCAGGTACTACAAGCTCACCCCGGCGGGGAAGAAGAAGCTCCAGCCGCTGCGTCAGCAGTGGAAGGAATTCTTCCGGGCGCTGGACCAGCTCGCGGGGGTGCACCATGCGTGACTGGCAAGCGGAAGTCGACGATCGCATGCGCGGATTGAAGCTATGCACGGAGGCGCGCAACGACATCATCCGTGAATTGTCGTGTCATTTCGAGGAGATCTTCGAGGACGCTCGCGAGAGGGGCGCGGGCGAGCAGGAAGCGCGCGAGCAGGCGCTCGGGTCCGTGCGGGACTGGAAGCGTCTGGCGTCGGAGGTACAGCACGAAAAGGAGAGCTTTATGACCACGACTCCGTTTAAGAGGAAAGTCGTTTACCCCGGGATGGTGGCCCTGGTGCTGTCTGCGGCTGCGCTGTGGATTACGTCGCTGCTGCACCATTACGGAAGTCAGTACATCTTCTACGTGATCCAGGCCCCACGCTATTTCGTCTTCAACATCCCCTGGCTGATCGCACTGCCGTTTGCGGGCGGGGTGGGAGCGTGGCTGTCGTGGCGCCATGGCGGGAGTGTGGCAAATCGCGCCTCGGCAGCGCTGTTTCCGGCATTCATGTACTTTGCCGCGATCGTCTCCGCGATGATTACCAGCGCCATCTTCATCACGATTGTGACGGTGTTTCATATAGGGCCGCGGCCCGGCGACTTCCGCGGAGCGACGCCCATGGAATGGGTGGTCCGAATCCTGATGTTGCTGACGCCGTGGGTGTTTGCGCCGGCACTCTCCTGCCTGGTCGGCGCGGTGCCATTTTTATGGTTGAAGCCGCACACGGCGGATGAGCATCCTGCAACGGAAGCGCACGCGTAACACGTCGTTGGTCGTTGGTCATTGGTCGTTGGCGAAGGCAAGACGAATTGGCTCCGACCGGATATTTCCCTACTTGGTTTCGACGAGCTCCCGGTACTTTTCCGGGAGCTTTTCCGCTTCCGCAGCCTCACCGCCGAAGCGCGCGCGCTCGTAGGCGTCGGTGAACGATTCGACCCCGCGGCGGACCTTAGGATCGTCGATCTCGCGCAGGAACTCCTGCGGTGACTGCGTGGGCTTCTTGCGCCAGCCGCGGCGGGCGAGCGTGCGCGTCATGCGCGCGTACCAGAGTCCAGCGGCGGTCGAAGGCGCGCTGCCGGGAGCGTGCATCAGGCGCCGTCGCCGCCATGCGCGCCACAGCGGGCGCACCAGCACGACAAACAGCACGACAGCGAAGCCTCCGACGGCGCGCCATCCCCACAGCCGCGGATTGCGGGCGGCGTCGGCGCGAACCTTCTGGGCGCGCTCGAGCGTTTGCTCGTACTTCGCGCGCAGCCAGCGCCGGGAGTCTTCGATGAAGCGCCGCGCGCGGTTGGTGGCAGTGGTGCTCAGCGTCCGCTGATGAGAGAAGTCGTAATTGATGATCCACTCGCGCCAGAACTCGCGCATGGCGTCCACGTAGAGCAGCATGCGATTCCAGGCGCCGGGCGGCGGGTGAACTGCGGCGGGCGTGGGATCGAAGCTCACCCAGCCGTTGTCGGGGAAGTACGCCTCCACCCACGAGTGAGCGTCGCGCGCGCGGATGATGTAGCTGCCGGTCACGTCGTTGTATTCGCCGGTGCGGAAGCCGTTGACGATGCGCGACGGGATGCCGATGGAGCGCAACATCACCGCCATCGCCGAGGCGAAGTACTCGCAGTGCCCCTGCTTGCGGTCGAAAAGGAAGAACGCGATCGGATCGTCGGGGACAGGCGACGGCAGTTGAAGCGTATATCCGAACTGCGTGCTCAAGTAGCGCTCGATGGTCCGCGCCTTGTCATACGGTGTTGGAGCCGATGCGGTGATCTTCCGTGCCAGCTGGGGAACGCGCTCGTCGAGCGGCGGAAGTTGCAGAAAGCGCCGGTCGACCACCAGATCGCGCAGGTCGGAGCGGCGGAGACGGTCAGGCGGGATCTCGGCGACGTTGGAGATCACTTCATAAGCGGTGATCTGGCGGTCGCGATCGTTGTTATAGATCGTCCCATTGCTGTCCTGCGAGATCCACCGGTAATTACCGAAGAGGACCTCGGCGGCCGGCGACGCAAAAAAGACAGAGATCGCCACCGGCTCCATCAGCACTCGGTAGCGCACCAGGCGAGGCGCGGCACCCTGCGGATAGTTCGAGAGTTCATTGAGGTGAAAGCCGCCGTCGAGTGTGCGGCGCACGCCCAGGCTGCCGGCGCCGTGATTCGTCCAGACCTTGCCATCGAACTGATCGAGCGCGATGCCGCGCCACTTGAGCGACATCACGTCGGCGCGGCCTTCCAGCATGGTCACGTGCATGATGACCTGGCTCGACTGTTGGATCACGCCGATCTGGCCGAGATTGACTTCGTTGGTAAAGCCGCTGACCAGCTCGTTGCGCGGCGCAAAGTTGCCGAGGTATCCGGCAGAGACGCGCGGCAACAGGAAGAAGATCACGCCGGTGAAGGCGAAGATCATCAGCATCAGGACGATGCTGGTGGCGGAGAGCGCGCCCTGGAGTTGCCGCAGGCGCACCAGGATGCGGCCGCCCGGTCGTGAACTCGCGAAACCGCCGGTCACGCGCATCGCCGGCAGGTGGGCGGCATGAGCCGCGGCCGCCGCCGAGCGCCGCATCTCCATGCTCACGAAGGTCGAAACCGCCAGGATCATGAAGACACAGAAGGCGCCGAGGAAAACGCTATCGACCGTCAGGATGGCCGCCGACAGCACTTCCATGAAGGCGAGCGCCGCCAGGTAGAGATAGTCGCGGTCGCGCTGCACCGAAAAGATCTTCGCCACCATGATGAACAACACCATGTGGACGGTGGCGCTCACGAACGATTGCGATAGAAAGAGAAAATCGCCGATGTAGATAGGGATGTAGGCGATGGTGAGGTACGACGTCCAGCGCTCGGGGATCTTGATGTTCTCGTGGCGCAGCAGAAGCCAGCCGCGTCCGAGCATGGCCAATGTCACGCAGATGACGGAGACGAAGTCGAGTTTGCCGGTCGTAACCAGTGTGGCGAAGCCGGTACACACCAGCAGGTAGAGCGAAATCTGGAAATATCGCTCGACCGGCGCAATGGCAGCGCGGCGCGGATCGCTCAGGGTGGCAAGCTGCGACATCGTGGGCGCTATTGTCGCTTGAGACAGCGCGAACCAACAAGCCTTAAGCCGTAGCGCGTCGGCGGCGAATGTTAGAATCAAAAGGTCAGGTATCGGGTCCCGCGCGACGCATTCTTGCGAATCCCGCCAGGTCCGGAAGGAAGCAACGGTAGCAGGCTCTTGCGTGTGCAGCGGGCTACCCGGTGCCTGGCTCTAATCACTTCTGATTCGCGATTTGTGCTGGCAATCGAGTGATCGGAAGAGTATCGCCATCCGAAACGCTTCCTTCCTAACCTCTTCCACTAAGTCTCTCCGCATGCGAAACTCGTAGGTTCTGGAAGTCTTTTTATTCGTTTCAGGAGATCATTTTGCCTAACTCTTCCGCTCCCGTCCGCGTGAAGCTCAGCGCCCTGGGCACTTACGTTCCGCCTCGTCTGCTCACGAACAAAGACCTGGAGAGAATGGTCGAGACGACAGACGAGTGGATCACGACGCGCGTGGGCATCAAGGAGCGCCACATCGTCGATCCGGGAGTGGCAACGTCCGACCTGGCGGTGGAAGCGGCCAAGAGGGCGCTGGCTCAGCGCGGTATCGCGGCGAACGAGATTGAATGCATTTTCGTGGGAACGGTGACGCCGGACATGTTGTTCCCCTCCACCGCCTGCCTGGTGCAGCACAAGCTCGGCGCGCAAGGCGCGTGGGGCGTGGACCTGTCGGCGGCATGCTCGGCGTTTCTGTATGCCCTCCAGAACGGCGTGCAATTCGTGGCGACCGGCGCGCACAAAAAGGTAATGGTGATCGGCGCGGACGCGATGTCGTCGATCATCGACTACACGGACCGCAACACGTGCGTCATCTTTGGTGACGGCGCCGGCGCGGTGATCCTGGAACCGGCGACGGAAGAAGGGCTGGAGTTCATCGACTTCCTGCATTACGTCGACGGCGCGGGCGGGTGCTCGCTCTACATGCCCGGCGGCGGCAGCCTGCACCCCGCGACCCAGGAGACGGTCGAAAAGAGAATGCACTTTGTCCACCAGGACGGCCAGGCGGTGTTCAAGTACGCGGTGCGCAACATGGCCGACGCGTGCGCGCGGCTGCTGGAACGCAACGGACTGAAGGGCAGCGACATCGATTGCTTTGTCCCGCACCAGGCGAACCTGCGAATCATCAACGCCACCGGCGACCGCCTCGGCCTGCGCGAGGGCGTCACCATCGTCAACATCGATCGCTACGGAAACACCACGGCCGGGACCATTCCTCTCGCCATGCACACCGCGCTCGAAGAAGGGAAGCTGAAGAAGGGCGACCTGGTGCTGCTGGCGTCGGTAGGAGCGGGATTCACGACCGGAGCCACGTTGCTCAGGTGGGCGTACTAAAGGGCAGCAATCAGCATTTGAGAACTAGCATGAGCCCCGCCCAGGCGGGGCTTTTCATTTTTGCCGACCGCGGCTGCTTCGAATCCAAAAATTACCTCTTGACAGACTTCGGCGTCGCCCGTAACTTACATGATCGTTCAAGTAAGTCATGAGCCCAAAAGAAGCCAAGTCGACCCGGGACCGCATCGTCGAGGCGGCGGTGTCGCTGTTCTATGAGCATGGCTTCGCGGCGACGGGCATGGCCGATATCCTGAAAAAGGCCAAGGCGAACAGCGGCAGCTTTTACTTCTTCTTCAAGAGCAAGCATGACCTGCTGGTGGCGGTGCTGGGCTGGTACGAGCACATGCTGCAACCAATCCTGATTGCGCCGGTGTGCGAGAAGGAGCACGACCCGATCGAGCGCGTTTTCGCGCTGCTTGGCCTGTACCGGCGCAACATCTTGGCCACCGACTTCGCCTTCGGATGTCCCATTGGACGGCTCGCCCTGGAGATCGATCCGCTCGACCGCGCCCATCGGCACATAGCCAGGAACTTTGACGGATGGGCGGGTGCGGTGCGCGTGTTTCTAGATGCCGCCGGCGATCGACTGCCTCGCGAGGTGAATCGTGCCCAACTTGCGCGCTTCGTGCTGTCGGTGATGGAAGGCGGCGTGATGCAGTCGCGCTCGCAACGGTCGATTGAACCATTCGACGATTCTGTGGCGCAGCTTCGCGAGTACTTCCGGCGACTCGAAGCCGAGGCGGCGACCGGCGGCTCCCGGCGAGGAAATTCAAAACCAAGGAAGAAAATCAAGGAGAAGTCACATGCGTAGCTTGGCCCGGGCCTTGTTTGTCTGCCTGTTCGTGATTACCGTCGCGCCCGCATTTGCCGTTGATGGGAAGGTCGCAGAGAAGCCGGTTTCGCAGGTGACGACCCAGGACTTTGCATGGTTCACAGGCCGCTGGCGCGGCGATCTGAGTGGCGGCAAGCTCACCGCGGAGCAGATCTGCTCACGTCCCGACAAGGGCGAGATGCTCTGCCTGTTTCGCATTCAGGACGGGCAGAAATACATCATGTTCGAGCTTTATACGCTGCTTGACACGCCCAACGGTCCGGAGCTGCGGAGCCTGCAATTCAGCCCGACGCTCGAGGGCAAGGAAGTGCAGAAGCCTCTGGTGATGAAGCTCGCGAAGTATTCGGAGAGCGAAGTCGTGTTCGAAGGAGCGCCCGGCAGCGAGGTCAAAACGTCGACACTGTTTCGTCACGGCGGTGAGTCAATGGATGGCGTGATCATGATGGTCGATCAGAAAGCGCCGCATATCGAGGTGAAGTGGACGAAGATCGCGTACTGAAAGCTGCGAGCACTTGGCGGACAGGAAAGCCTCGCAATGTGCGAGGCTTTCCTGTTTCAGAGGATCTTAGCTGGCCGGCAGCCACTGCTATGGATGCGTCATCTTCTCTGGCTTCATGAGCGCGTCGAACTCTTCGGCGGTCAAGAATCCGAGTTTCAGTGCCGCTTCCCGCAGGTTGGTATGGTTCTCATGGGCGGTGTGGGCGATCTTCGCGGCGTTGTCGTATCCGACCTTTGGGGCGAGCGCGGTCACGAGCATCAGCGAATTCTTCACGTACCATTCGACCTTCTGCTTGTCGACCTCGATGCCCTTGATCATGAACTCGACGAAGCCGTGGCATGCGTCGGAGATCAGCGTGACCGAGTGCAGGAAGTTGTAGATGATGACCGGCTTGAAGACGTTGAGTTCGAAGTTGCCCTGTGAGCCGGCGAAGCCGACGGCGGCGGTGGCGCCGTGAACCTGCGCGGCGACCATGGTCATGGCTTCGCACTGCGTGGGATTGACCTTGCCGGGCATGATCGATGATCCGGGTTCGTTCTCGGGGATCGACAGCTCGCCGAGACCGCAGCGCGGGCCGGACGCCAGCCAGCGGATATCGTTGGAGATCTTCATGAACGAGGCGGCGAGCGTTTCCATCGCGCCCTGGGCGAAGACGATCTCGTCGTGCGCCGACAGCGCCGCGAACTTGTTGGGATGCGAGCGGAACGGAAGCCCAGTGAGTTCGGCGATCTTTTTGGCCGCGCGCTCGGCAAACTCCGGATGCGTGTTCAGCCCGGTACCGACGGCGGTGCCGCCGATCGCGAGGTCGTAAAGCCCGTCGAGCACCTGGTCGAGCCGCTTGATATCGCGGTCGAGCAGGCTGGCCCAGCCGCCGAATTCCTGGCCGATGGTGAGCGGCACGGCGTCTTGCAGGTGCGTGCGTCCGATCTTGACGACGTCGTTGAACTGCCTCGCCTTGGCCAGGATGGCGTCGCGCACGATGCGGATTTCGGGAATCAGCTTGTTCTGCACGCGCTCGGCGGCGGCAATGTGCATCGCCGCGGGGAAGGTGTCGTTCGACGACTGCGACATGTTCACGTGATCGTTCGGGTGGATGGGCTTCTTCGATCCCATCTCGCCGCCGGCGAGCTCGATCGCGCGGTTCGAGATCACCTCGTTCACGTTCATGTTGGTCTGGGTGCCGCTGCCGGTCTGCCAGATGCGCAGGGGAAACTGGTCGTTCAGTTTGCCGGCGATGACTTCATCGGCGGCCTGCACGATGAGCTTGGCCTTGTCGGCGGGAAGCTTGCCGAGGTCCTGGTTGACCAGCGCGCACGCCTTCTTGAGGATTCCGAAGGCGCGGATGAGCTCGGGCGGCATGGTGTCGCGCCCGATGTTGAAGTGGAGCAGCGAGCGCTGCGTCTGCGCGCCCCAGTACACGCTTGCCGGGACTTCGATTTGCCCCATGCTGTCGGATTCCATCCGCATGCGCGGCGCGGGCTCGGACTTGGATGACATAACAGCTCCTATGAAAGCGGCGATGAAGTGCGTCAAACGCATGATTATAGACCGCAGCCTCCCGAGGCCTGTGCCCGTCGTCACACTGCGCGAGCGCCCTCTTTGCTCCGGCATGGGAGAGTCTGTAGTCTGTACGGAATGACCGAACGTTTTCATGTTCTGGTTGTCGGCGCCGGCCCAACGGGCCTGGCATGCGCCATCGAAGCGCAGAAGGCCGGCTTTCGCGCCGTCAACGTCGACAAGGGCTGCCTCGTCAACTCGCTGTATCACTATCCGGCGAACATGGTGTTCTTCACCACGCCGGAGCTGCTCGAAATCGGCAGCATCCCGTTCACCACGGCGCACCAGAAGCCCACGCGCTCCGAAGCGCTGGAATACTACCGAAAAGTCGCCGAGCACTACCAACTCGACATCCGCCAGTATGAAACCGTGAACCGCATTACCGGCAAGGACGGTGACTTCAAGATCGACGTTACCGACCGCAACGGCGCCGCGCGGAAGTACCAGGCGTCGAAGATCGTCATCGCCACCGGTTTTTATGACCTGCCGAACATGATGGGCGTGCCCGGCGAGGACCTCCCGAAGGTTCATCACTATTACGGCGAGCCGCATCCGTACTTCGGCGCGGACGTGGTGGTGGTGGGCGGAAAGAACTCCGCGGCCATCGCGGCGCTGGAATTGTGGCGCCACGGCGCGCGTGTCACGCTCGTGCATCGCGGCGCCGGCATGCACCAGAACGTCAAATACTGGATCAAGCCCGACATCGAGAATCGCATCAAGAATGGCGAGGTCAAAGCGTACTTCAATACCTGCGTGAAAGAGATCACGCCCGTGAGTGTCGTGCTAAAGACGGCGGCGGGCGAAGAGACGATCGCGAATGACTTCGTCCTCGCGCTCACCGGGTATCATCCGGACCTCGACTTTCTGCGGCAGCTCGGCATCGAGATTGGTCCGCTGCCCGAGTGCCGTCCGGCAGTGAACATGGAAACGCTGGAGAGCAACGTCCCCGGTGTTTACCTGGCGGGCGTGGTGGTGGCGGGGAACCGCACGGGCGAGATCTTCATCGAGAACGGCCGCTTCCACGGCGGCCAGATCGCAGCCGACATCAAGAAGAAGCTCGGCGGCAGCGCGACTGCTACACAGCGCCTGCGCGCTTCCACGCACTCGCGGCGCCTGCAATCGGCGGAGTAGCTAGAGCCCCAGCGCGTCCATCTTCGGCTTCTCGTACGTGTCGTCTTCGCCCGGATAACGAAGCTTGCCTTCGTAACGCCCCGACTCCTTCGCCAAAGCCCACACCAGGCTCTCGCCCGCGGGCAGAGTCTTCGGTTCGCGCTGGAAGACCGGATCGCGGAAGGCATGCTCCGCGTCGATCAGCTTCCAACCATCTGACTTCAGCGAGTTCAGCAAGTCGCCGAGGTAGAGCGCGTTCAACGGGCTGTGGTGAATCAGCAGCGTGTGGCGGATGTCGTGTCCGAGCACGTCGCGAGCCAACTGCCGGTAATAATGCCCGCGGTCGCGGATGTGCTCGAGGTAGTAGTCGCGATAAGGACGCGTGTCAGCCTTGGGATCTTTGCCCAGCCGCTCGCGCATGCGCTGATCGACGTACCAGTCCGAAGCATCGACGGTGACGTGGCCGACGCGATAGCCGTGCTGCTTCAGCAGCGCGCGGAAGCGGTCGCGCTTGTCGGCCGTGTCGCCTTCCTTGAGAAACGGATAGCGGAACAGCTTGGTGAAGTGTTTGTAGCCGCGGATCAACGGCTCATTCCTCAGGAAATCCGCGGCGAAGACGTCGTAGGTGGTCTTTTCTCCGTTATAGAACTTGTGCGAGTAGGTGTGGTTGCAGATGAGGTGTCCGGCGGCGTCCCACGCCGAAATCAGCGGCGGCCCGGCCGCATTATCGATGCGCATGCCGGTGCAGAAGAGCGCGGCCTTCAGATTCGCGCTGTGCAGCGCGTCGAGGATACGGCAGTTGATCTCCTCGCCGGTCATGCCCACCATCGCGTCGGGCTTGGGATCGTCCATCGTGATTGCCAGCTCGGGTCCGGACGCGGCCGGGAGTGCGGAGACTTGCATCGCGGCGAAACTGCCGCCTATCAACTGCAGGAATCTGCGTCGCCGCATCTTGATCACCTCACTGCCAGGGAACCCATTCGGTCGGAATTCGCATGGCGCTGGAGACGGGAAGCTGAAGAGCGAAGAAGAACGCGGCCAGCAGCGCGTACGCCCAGTGCCACTCGATCCCGAGAATTCGCCGCTGGGGCAGATGCTCCAGGCAATAGCCCAGCGCCAGCATCAGCGCCATCGCTGCCGGAACGTAGTAGTAGTAAAAAGTCGTGGTGCGGGGAATCACGGCCCAACTCAACCACAGCGCTCCGAACCACAGGACGATCAAGAACGCCTGCCGCGATCCGCGCGTAACCCAGCGCCACAGGCAGAACAATCCCGCGGCGAATGCCGGCCACAGCACCACCGGATTGCCGAGCATGACCACCGTGCGTCCGTATTCGCCGTTTTCGCTCGCCTTCTCGAAGTAAAAAATCATGGGCTGATATCGCAGCGGCCACGAGTACCACTTGCTGATGTGAAGCAATGGGCCGCTATACGTGTGCTCTTGCCAGATCCGCACCTGTGCCGCCCACAGGCCGTGCCACGAAGCGTCGACGCCCTTCACGCCCATCAGTGGCACGAACGTTGACAGGTAGGCGACGAGCGGCGCCACCACGAACGCAAGCACGATCGTCCCAGCGCCGACACCTTGCATCAGCCCCGGCGTGATCCACGGCTCGTCGCCGTTCGGCGGATCGGCGGAGGTCTCGCGCGCGATCACCCGCACCAGCGGCGTCTTCTGGAAGATCTTCGCGATCACCACCAGCAGCAGCGCGGTTGCCCAGGGAACGATGCCCAGCCACTTGCAGGCATTGGCGAAGCCGAACATCGCGCCGGAGACGATCAGCAGCCAGCGCGCGTGGCTCGGCCGGACATCGGAGGCCCAGGCCGCGCAGAATGCGGCCATGCCCCACACCATGAACGCGACCATAAAGATATCGAGCATCGCTGTGCGGGCCAGCACGTAGAGCATTTGGTTGACGACGGCAAGCAGCGCGATCCACCACGCCGTTTCGTGCCGCCGGAACACCGCGAGCCCCCACCAGTACATCCCAGCGACGGTGCCGGCGCCGAAGATGGCGCTCATGACGCGGAGGCCGCCCAGGTCGTCGCCGAACAACCGCAGCGAGAGTTCGATCAAGAGCTTGCCGAGCGGCGGATGCTGCGGGTTGATATTCCCCGCGTTGGCTCGCAAAGCGTGTGCGGCTGGAATATAGAACAGCTCGTCGAAGCTCCACCCGTGCGGATAGCCGATTCTCCACAGAAACAGCGCGAGGCTGGCGCAGAACAGCACCAGCGACGTCTCCGCCGTGCGCTTCGACATGCGGTCAATGTAATGGCAAATCGCGAAATGGCAAAAGGCAAAAACAATTGCGAAGCCACGGATCAACGCAGATCACGCTGATTAAGAAAAAACAGAATTGGGAAAAGCAGGATTTGAAAAAGCAAAAGAGAATCAGCGTTCATCAGCGTTAATCTGCGGCTGATCCTTGCACTAACCTACAGTGTGACGGCTTCGCCGGTCTGATCGCCGATCAGTCGCGCGACGAGCGGCCGAAGAGTCTCGCCGGTCTTCGCCAGCACCCAGTCATTTTGCGCGTCGGACCAGTCGAGTTTGAAGCTGGTGGAGAGCGCGGAGATCCAGATCTGCCGGGCGGCGGAGTTGGGCGAGATGACGAAGTGTCCCGGCGGCGTGTCGAACGCGATGTGGATGGCGCCGGACTGCTCTTCGACTTCCATGTCCACATCTTCTTCGGCGGTCATCAGCGAGGACTTGAGAGCTTCGAGCGAAGCCTCCGCGCGGCGTTGGAATTCCTGATCGTCCATGCTGACTAGCCTACAACAAAAACAAAATCCACCACAGAGACACCGAGGCACAGAGAAGCACCAACAAGAATCTCTGCGTCTCTGTGCCTCTGTGGTGGATTTACTGCGACGTCTGCGGACCGGCACTCGCGCTGGCACGCGCCGAGTTTGCGCCGCAGCTCGCGTATCCGCCTCGCTCGATGGCGGTGCCTTCCTCGTAGTCGTTCCACGTGACGATCATCAGGAAGGGAAGCGGATGCTGTGGCGAGAAGTAACGCCGGAAGAGGCGGAGCGAATCTTCAAACGTGCGGCCGCAGCGCCCGTCCATGCGGCGGTTGCGGCTCCACGAAGCGCGAGTGTCGTTGAAGCCCGGCCACGCCGCGCCCACGGTGATCTTGTCGGAGAATTTTCCCGCCATGATCGAATAGAAAGCGTCGAGGTAATCGCGTCCCCAGTTGCTGCCGTTACTCGCCCACCCGCCGGCGCCCGGCTGAACCCACGCATAGAAGCCGTCGAAGATGCCCGCCTGGTCGGCGCGAATGTCCTTCATGATCAGCAGCGGATGCTCCGGCCAGTTGTTCACCGCCTGGCGCACACGCGCCCAGTCCGTGCCTCCGCCCTTGGGAAAGAGAAAGATCACCGGCTGTTCGTTGTAGCGCAAATAGGCGACGCGCGAAGGGTCGGCTTGCAGTCCGATGTAGTGCTCGTAGGCGAATTGCAGGTCGGCGATCGCCTGGTCGGTGCTGTGGCCGGGATCGTCCACGTCCTCGTCGTACATCAGCGCTACATGGAAATCGCGCTGCGCCGCTTCCTGTTGCAGCGCCAGATACGCGTGATCCTCGAAGGCGTGACGCGGTCCGTACCAATTCACGACAAAGCCGTGGATCCCGAGATTGCGCGCCTCCTGGATCTGGCGCTGCAGAACGACCCGGTCCTGCGAGTTGTAGCCGACGTCGATGTGGCCGGGACGCCCGAACCACGGCTGGTAGGCGGCCAGCAACTCAGGCCAGCTGTTGGGCGCCTGGAAGTTCTGGCTGCGCAGGGTTTGCTGCACGTCCTGGCGGTGGCCGCATCCGGCCAGCGCCAGCACGGCGACGATCGCAACGACAAGAATAGGAAGCCGCGGGGAACGCAAAAACACACTCCTGCCTCAAAAGGTGGAACAGCTCAGGTTGTTGGATGAGCAAAATGCGTGGCTGCGTTGGTTGGGCGTAACTTCCGCGCCGCACGAAAGTCCGTAGCGATTACCCTAGCCCCTATGCCTTTGCCCGAAGGATTCACCTTGCGACGCGCCTCGACCGCGGATCTCGACACGCTGGTAGAGCACCGAGCTTCGATGTTTCGCGACATGGGCCACAACGACGAGGCGGTGCTCCGCGCCATGTCCGCGAAGTTCCGCGCCTGGCTGCGCGACCACATGAATGCCGGCGATTACCACGCCTGGCTGGTGACGGCTCCCGACGGCTCGGTTGCCGCGGGCGCGGGCCTCTGGCTCATGGATTGGCCGCCGCACATCGTCGGCAAGAGCCAGCGTCGCGGCAACATTTTGAACGTCTACACCAACGCTGCTTTCCGCCGGCGCGGACTGGCGCGCGAACTGATGGATGCCATCCTTGCGTGGTGCCGCGAGAACGCCTTCGACACGATCATTCTGCACGCCAGCCCTGAGGGCAGGCCGCTTTACGAGAAGCTGGGTTTCAAAGCGACAAACGAAATGCGGCTGCAGTTGTGACTTAGTTGCGACCTGCCGAGACGTGCATGCCGCCAGCCGCCCAGCGCGAAGCGATGTATCCCGATGGCCGTCAGCGCGGACATTCGGGCGTGACACTTGTCACATTTCGTGTCCGCACCACGACATATAATTCCAATCCGGTGAATATTGATGTTGCCCGCCGCAGCGCGCGGGCCTCAATCTGGTGACCTCCCGAGTCCGGACGCCGGGTTACCGAAGGTCGCGGAGTGGGTTCCCATGACGCTATCCCACACGACTCAACCCGAGAGATCACGGAATTCCTCCATGCCGAAGGCGCACCAAAGGCTCGGTTGGTTCGTGTTGAGTTGCGCGGCGTGGATTGCGCTCGCGCAGCCGGTCGTGGCTCAACCCAACTTGACGCCGTATCGCGTACCGGGCTGGTCGGACGCGCTCGTGGTGACGAAAACTCCGGGCACAAGCACAGACAGTACCAACCTGACCCCCGACGACACCCTGTACGTCACTTGGGGGATGATCAACAACGGCAATGCCGCCACGGCCGTGCAGCTCAACGTTGTCTTGTTTGTCGACGGCCAGCTGTACGGGGGTTGGCAGGTCTTTCCCCCCATGCAGCCCGGGAGCATGGCTTTACAAAGCGATTATTCGATTGGGAAGCTCGCCGGCGGGCAGCATACGTTCGAGATCATCGTCGATGCCTTCGATAACATCCAGGAAACAAACGAATTGGATAACTCCTACTCGAAGACCATCAGTATCGCGGGTCCGGCGCCGAACCTCACTCCGTATCAGCCGCCGGGCTGGTCAGACAAGATCGTGGTTTCGAAAACGACCGGCACGCACACTGACGATGCGGCCTTTACGACCGCCGACTTTCTGTATGTCGACTGGGCGGTCATCAATAGCGGGGCTGTGGGAGTCAGCTCATCTTTTAATGTTACGTTGTACGTAGACGGTGCCTGGAACGCAAATTGGGGCGTCGCCGGTGGGACTCTCGACCCCGGACATTACGCTTCGGCCGAGGACCATTGGGTTGGCCCGCTCACTGCTGGCACTCACACGCTCACAGTCGTTGCCGACCCGGACCATTGGATCCCGGAAAGCGACGAGTCGGACAATCAATACACCAAGACCATCACTGTGCTGGCAAAAAAACGAAGGGGACAAATCACGAGCAATTAGCGTTGTTTGGTGTTCGCCACCCGGCTACCGCTCTAAGCCTTCGGCTCGGTCCTGCGAAACTCGCTGCCGACGCTGAAGGTGAGTTCACGCCCATTCTCGTAGAGCAGCGTTACCGCTCCGAGACCATGGTTCGCGTAGAGATCAATGGATTTGATGACCGCCGGCTTTCCCCAGACGTCAACAATGCGATCGCCCACCGAGTAATCCGGCGGCGCGGCGCGGCGCCGCGGCGAAAACGCGCTCCGCACCGCCTCAAGCAATCTTCGGACTTGCGATGGCCTCGGTGGTGGCAGAGCTTTGCCGTTGTCGTCGTAGAACTCGCCGTCGTCGCCTTGCACCTTGGCGTGCAGTTTCTGTGCTATTGCGCACATCTTGCGGGTCAACGGCTCGTCGGGATTCTTGCTGTAGATCTGCCCGTCCTCCCAATCGAGCCATGGCTGCGGCAGTTCGGAGGCGCCATTCCAGATCGCCCAGTGCGGCCCGTCTCCTGGCGACAACTTCAACTCGGAATCGCCGGCGACATAGTCGAGCCACTCGCGCGAGGTGATGTCGCTGCCCTTACCGCTCCACTGCCGGCGACGCGTGATGTGGAGGTCGTAGCCCATCCAGCTTCCTTCCTGCGCACGAAACGAAGCGTGGGGTTCTTAGTCTCCAACCTCGTCGCGACGCCTTCTTGTCTGCAACGGGTCAGCGCCCCGCATAACTGTGAGTCCCGGAGGGACGGCACAGGCTCGGTCCTGGCGAACAAACAGCGCATACTTACGATAAGCCGATTTATCAACAATCACTAGGCGAGAAGTGGCAGAATCGCGCACAAATGGCCTGCTTCTTGTAAGGCCTCATTCTGAGAGAATCTCGATGAGACAAACCCTCGCCGTCGTCGCCTTGGCTTTGACTGCCACTCTCGCTGCCGCACAAAATGAAAACGGAGGCAGAACTCGAAACAGCAGCGTTCAACAGACTATCCGCAAGCTGGATGACGAACGCATTCAAGCACAGATTCACTCGGATGCGGCCGCGCTCGACCGCCTTTACGCCGATGACTTTATTGGCATAGGGCCGAGCGGCACCGTTAGAACCAAGCCTCAGGTCATTGCGGATTTCACGTCCGGAACGTTGAAATTCCAGTCCATAACGACGGATGAAGTTCAGCTGCGTGTCTATGGAAACACGGCTGTCGAGACGGGCCGCTCAACGATGAATGGACAGGACAAGGGCAAGCCTGTTCCACAAAACAATCGCTTTACGAGGGTCTGGGTCAGGCAGCATGGACACTGGCGCCTGGTTGCCAACCACTACTCAACCCTGGCATCCCAGCCATAACCAGCGGCACCCTCCGTTCCTAGAACGGAATGTCTTCGTCGGTGATCCCGCCGGTCTGGGCCATTTCGTCGTGGCCCGCGGGCGCGGACTGGTCGAAGTTGTTGCCTCCGCCACCGCCGCCAGCCTGTGCGGTCTTGGCGCGGCTGAATCCGCCGCCCTCGCCGCCGCCTTCACCCTTGCCGCCGAGCAGAACCAGGTCGTTGGCCACGATCTCCGTGCGGTACTTCTTCTCGTGCGTGTTCTTGTCTTCCCAGGAATCAGTGCGAAGGCGTCCCTCGATGTAGACGGTGCGGCCCTTCTTCAGGTACTCGCCCGCGATTTCGGCCAGGCGCGCCCAGCAGACGATGTTGTGCCACTCGGTGCGGTCCTGCCACTGGTCCTGCTTGTCCTTATAGCGCTCGTTGGTGGCGAGCGAGAACTTGGCAACCGCTGTCCCCTGCGGCGTGTATTTCAGCTCGGGGTCCTTGCCCAGATTTCCAATGAGGATGACTTTATTGACGCTCTTGGCCATGAACGCGCTCCAGTTGGCACGAATATTCGGCCACTATAGCAGATGCGTTGATCATTGAGTCATTGTGTCATCGAGCCAAGGGAAAGGCAGGACCATAGCGGTTTTTAGCCCGTTTCGGTCTTTTGAATTGGCTCAATAACCAATAACTCAATGGCCCAATTCCGTTATAATGCACACACTTCGGTTCAGGGGTCACACAGGATGGCGACAGACGCCGTAGCGCGCGGCATGGTTCCCGAGGAAATGAAGCAGGAGCCTCGCTCCAAGGGGCAGAACTATCCCCGCAAGAAGAAACCCAAAGAGCTGGCGGTCATCACCGAGTGCTGCACCGGATGCGCCGGATCGCCCGCCTGCGTCGAATATTGCCCGGTCGAAGACTGCATGTTCTGGGTGCCGGACGAGGACCATCCGCCGTTCGGACGCATCCAGGTTGACCCCATCCTCTGCATCGGCTGCAAGAAGTGCACCAGCAAGGGCCCCGACGGCGCGTTCCTCGACGGCTGCCCGTGGGACGCGATCATCATGATCGACACCGCGGAAGTCGAGAAGGAAGTCGGAGTCATGCCGTACTGAAGTGGCTGGTGGTCAGTGGCCAGGTGTTTCGGAGGGGCACGGCTTCAGCCGTGCCGGTCAGAAGGGAAGCGATTCGGCTTTAGCCGCTGAGGTACTCCTTCCTCATCTAACCTGCGCGCTTCAGAATCGCCTTCTCCGTCTCAATCGCCTGCTGACGAATCCTGTCACCCAGTTCGTCGCCCTTCTTCTCATAGTCGCGAACCAGCGCAAGATCATCCTTCGTGCCGACCAGGTACAGCGCGCGCAGCGCTTCCCACGCCTGGTCTGAGCCTGGACTGATGACCGCAACCGGCGCGTCCTTCTGCACGTGATCCCCCTGCTTCACGGCGACGGACGCGATCTTGCCGCTGATCGGAGAGCGGACTTCGGACACGCCGCTGTCTTCTTCCATCTGGACCACGACAGTGCCGCTGTGGATGGGATCGCCCGACTTGGCAATCGCGGTTATGAATCCCGTCATCGGCGCGGTGACCGTCACCGGCTTGAGCATGGCCACGATCTGGTCGTGTCCCGCGTTGTCCCCGAACGTGACCAGCGACAGCGCCGCGTTACCTCGCACGGTTATCGACGGGTCGTTCAGCATGGTGAGCAGCGCGCGGTGGAATTCGGCCTGCGACGGATCCTGGCCCATCAGCCACGCGTCGGTTGTCCGCACTTCTTCCACCTTGTAATTCGCCAGCCGCACCATGTCGGGATACCACTGCTGTGCGGCGGAAGCGGACGTCTGTCCGTGGGCGCGCGCATGCGACATGCGCTCGCCGATCTGCACCAGCGCGTGCTGGATGTGCCGCGGATGCGCGTCGTCGTGCAGGTACTCGTTGATCTCGCTGTCGGAGAGCGGCCGCCCGAACCATGAACTGCGCCAGAAGAAGTAGGGAAGCGACAGGATCGCCCACGCGACTATAAAAACGATCAGCCGCGTGCGCGCCGGCATGCGCTTCTTGGGCGGCGTCGTGGACTCGGCTTGAACGGTCGAAGGGGACGTCGTTTCAGACATGCTGATCCAGGATTCTCTGCGCCTCCGCGTCTCCGCGGTGAGTTATTCCGCTTCGGCGTCTAAGACGCGCGGCTGCTCCAGGTAGTGCGCGATCGCATATTGTGCCAGGAGCGGTGTTGCCAGTTTAACCTCGGCGGCCCACCATTCGCCCGTCGGATGCGGCGTTCCGGGCGAATGCCCGCACTTCGTCCCACCCAGCCCCGGTCCAAAACTCGCCGACTCGGCCTCGTCGTACTGGCGAATCTTCTGCCAGGCTTCCATGCCGGTAGTCCCGGAGATGTCGATTTTCAGCCTGACGACCGGCATTCGCCTGTCTCAATCCTTGGCAGTCGTTATTTGCTTCTCCGCCAATACGGGAAGCGTCAACGCCTTCCGCCGTGGAGCCATGTTGAAATTGAAATTCACTTTCGCAGGGCCTAACTCCCGTCCCTGCCCCATCATTGTCTTTAAGACATTGTTCCACGTGGAACAATTTGACGGCAAGTTTACCAACTAAGCATAGATCCTATACAGCATCAGGTAAATGACCACGCCCGTAATGCTCACATACATCCATAACGGGAACGTCCACCGCGCGATGGCGCGATGCCGGTCGAAGCGGCTGCGCAGCCCGCGCGAAAGCGTCATGATCACCAGCGGCACGATGACGGCCGCCAGGATCGTGTGCGTGGTCAGAATAGAAAAGTAAACCGTCCGCACCCATCCTGTGCCGCGAAATCGCACTGACCCGATATGCGCGTGGTAATACAGGTAGCTCATCAGGAAGATGGACGACGCGCTCACCGCCGCGATCATGCACGCGCGATGCGCCGCCATCCTGCCGCGCGCGATGAACACCCGCCCGCTCGCCAGCAGCAGCGCGCTGGTGCCGTTCAACGATGCATTGATCACGGGGAAAACGGAATAGTCCATCACGCTGCTGGCTTCGTCGTCCTGCGGTTCGCCAGCCAGAAAGCCGCGCCGAACATCATCAGCGAGAACGCCGCCAGGATCGCGATGTCGAGTCCGACGGAGAATCCATGCGTCGTGCCCGGATACATCAGCGACCGGAGTGCCTCGTCGCCGTAGGTCAGCGGGTTGGCGCGCATGACGCCGCGAATCCACGGTGATGCGCCGCTCAGAGGAAACAGCGCACCCGACAGCAGCCAGATCGGCAGCAGGAACAGGTTCACGACCGCATGGAACGCTTGCGACGAATCCATGGGCCACGCGATGGAAAATCCCAGCGCCGTCAGCGAGAACGACACCAGCCAGATCACCAGCACGACGCCCAGGAAGCTCAGCACCGTGAAGTGAATCCCCACCATCGGCGCGAACACCAGGAAGATCAGCCCTTGGATCGACGCCAGCGTCGCGCCGCCCAGCACCTTGCCCATCACGATGACGGAGCGGCTCACCGGCGCGACCAGCACCGACAGCAGGAATCCCTCTTTGCGATCTTCGATCACGCTCATCATGGCGAAGATGCTGGTGAACAGCACCACCATGGTCAGCGCGCCGGGATAGAAGTAGTCGAGGTAGTGCTGCCCGCCGGCGCCGCTGCCTTTGAACGAGCTGCCAAAGCCGGATCCGATCACCAGCCAGAACAGCACCGGCGAGGCGATCACGCCCACCACGCGGCTCTTCTGCCGGTAGAAGCGCACGATCTCGCGCCACCAGAGGGAAATGGACGGCAGCAGCCCGAACCACGTGTTCGAAGCCTCAGCACGGACGGCTGCATCCGCGCGCGGACCGGAAAATGTCGTCGATTGCGTTGCCATGCGACTTCCTTGATTGTACCCCGCCGGGTGGACTGCCCGCTGAAGCACCCGATCCGAGCTAACCTTTGGGGAACGCAGCCGTCCATCCTTGCGTATCTGCCGTCAGCCAAGCCACGCTCGTCGGAGGGCAACATCGCATGATCAGCCTGATCCAGGACATCCGCTACGGCCTGCGGCAGCTTCGCAAGTCGCCCGCCTTCACCGCGACCGCGGTTCTCACCCTGGCGCTTGGCGTCGGAGCGAATTCGGCAGTGTTCACGCTGGTGCATGCGGTCATGCTGAAGTCGCTGCCCGTCGCTGAACCAAGCCAGCTGGTGCGCGTCGGCGATAACGACAACTGTTGCGTGCAAGGCAGCTTCCAGGACGACTGGTCATTATTCTCTTACGACCTCTACAAGTATTTCCGCGACCACACGCCGCAGTTCCAGGAACTCGCGGCCATGCAGAGTTGGGGATCGGTCCGGTTCAGCGTGCGCCCGGAACACAGCGAAGCGCCGGCAGAGAGCACGCAAGGTGAGTGGGTCTCGGGGAACCTGTTTTCCACGCTCGGCGTCGGCGCCTTCATGGGCCGGACCATTACTCCGGCAGACGATCAGCCGTCGGCGACGCCCGTGGCCGTCGTCAGCTACCGCGCGTGGCAACAACGGTTTGGCGGCAAGCCCTCATTTCTTGGTTCCGTCGTCCAGTTGAACGGCGTTAGTTTCACCGTGGTCGGAATCGCGCCGCCAGGTTTCTTTGGCGATCGCATCACCATCGACCCGCCGGAATTCTGGATACCGCTTTCCACCGAGCCGCTACTGCGCGCCGGTCGCTCTCTCCTGAACGATCCCAATCCGAACTGGCTGTACATCATCGGCCGGGTGAAACCGGGCACAGATCAGAAGGCACTCGAAGCCCAGATGAACGTGGAGCTCCACCAATGGCTCTCCACGGTGCCGAAGCTGGTGTTCAATACGCCGCAAGATATCCCCAAGCAGAAGCTGAAGCTGGGGCCCGGCGGCGGGGGCATCGCAAACCTCAAGGAGAACTTCAAGCAAGGGCTGTATATGCTGACGGGCGCGTCGGCTCTGGTGTTGCTGATTGCATGCGCGAATCTCGCGAACCTGCTGCTCGCCCGTACTGCGGCACGGAAGCAGCAGATCGCGTTGCAGATGGCGCTGGGCGCGTCGCGCGCGCGGCTAATCCGCGGCTTCCTGACCGAGAGCGTTCTGCTGGCGACCATCGGCGGTGTCGCCGGGCTTGCCGTCGCCTATCTAGGTGCCCGGACGATGTTGCTGATCGTCTTCCGTGGAGCAAAGTATGTGCCGATCGATACGGCGCCGTCGTGGCCGATTCTCGGGTTCACGTTTGCGGTGTCGGTGCTGACGGGGATCCTGTTCGGCGTGATCCCGGCGTGGGTCTTGTCGCGGGCGAACCCCGCGGACGCGCTGCACGGCGCCGGACGCAGCACGCGCGATCATTCCGCCGTGCCGCAGCAGTCCATGATCGTGGCGCAGGCGGCGCTTTCGCTGGTGCTGCTGGCGTGCGCGGGGCTGGTTACACAGAGCTTGCGCAACCTCCAGAACCAGACCATGAACTTCGAAACCCACAACCGCTACATCGCTCAATTCGATCCGGAACTGGCGGGTTACACGCCAGACCGGCTGCCGGGCGTGTACGACGAACTCCAGCGCAGACTAGCGGCGATTCCCGGCGTGCGCGGCGCAACCTTCGCGATGTACGTTCCGCAGGGAAACGACAATTGGGGCGAGGGAGTCTTCGTGGAAGGCAGGAACACGGATCCGACGAAGGCGCCTGGCTCTTCCTGGGATCGTGTTTCCACGAACTTCTTTTCGACCCTGGGAATCCCGATCCTGCGCGGCAGGGAGATCGACGAGCACGATACGGCGTCGTCACGCAAAGTCGCGGTGGTCAACGAAGCTTTCGTGAAGAAGATCTTCCCGAATGAAGACCCAATGGGGAAACATTTCGGCAAGATCGACCCGAAGCACGCAGGGGATTACGAAATCGTAGGCATCGTCGCCGACGCCAAATTCCGGAATCTGTCGCAGCCGGCGCAGCCGATCTTCTTTGTTCCATTCACCCAGCCCGTGAAATATACGACGGGGACGGGATCGGATAGCGTCGAGGACCGATCGATGTTCGCGCACCAGATCGCGCTTTATACCACCGGAGATGTTCCAGACCTCGAGTCCCAGGTGCGCAACGCCCTCGCGTCCATCAACCCGAACCTGTCACTGCTGCGCTTCCGCACCTACGACGAGCAGGTCAGCGGGAACCTGAACCAGCAGCGGCTGATCTCGGAGTTGACGGGCGTGTTCTCGCTGCTGGCGCTGCTGCTTGCGTCGGTCGGAATTTATGGCGTCACCGCATACCGCGTGGCCCGCAGGACGAGCGAGATCGGGATCCGGATGGCTA
>Ga0157369_10001477_pt1 | contig 28819 bp, 25 predicted proteins | sample C25metaG_FD_113461 | JGI IMG/M metagenome (GOLD analysis project Ga0157369, IMG submission 113461) | Corn rhizosphere microbial communities from Kellogg Biological Station, Michigan, USA - C2-5 metaG | ecosystem: Host-associated > Plants > Roots > Rhizosphere > Soil | place: USA: Michigan... | reverse complement strand
CGGTGCGAGCGCGGCCTACCTCACCGTCAGCGAGATCTTCCCGGTCGAGATCCGCGCGCAGGCCATCGCGGTGTTCTTCGCGATCGCGCAGTGCTTCGGCTCGTTCGGCTCGTGGTTCTACGGCGCGTTGATCGGCAACGGTCACGACCCGTCGCAGCTCGAGATCGGCTATTTCATCGGCGCCGGCGTCATGGTGCTCGGCGGCATCGTCGAGATCTTCCTCGGCGTACCGGCGGAGCGGCAGTCGCTCGAAGACGTCGCGTCGCCGCTGTCGTTGGTCCGGCGCAAGGCCTCGGAGACCTTGTCCGGTCTGCGCGGCACCCTGACCGACGCCGCCGACGCGGCCAGCCCGCAGGTGCGGACAACCGGAACGACGTAACGCGCGGGTTCCGGCACACTCCCACCTGTGGGGGTGGGCCGGAACCGGGCGCTGGCCGCGGTCCTCGTCGCCGACGTGGTCTCGACCACCGGCACCGAGATGACCGCGGTCGCGCTGCCGTGGTTCGTCCTGGTCAGCACCGGCTCGCCGGCGCGGATGGCCGGCGTCATGTCGATGGAGTTCGTCGGCTCGACGCTGCTCGGTCTGCCGAGCGGCCGGGTCGCGCGGACGCTCGGCCCGCGCCGCACGATGCTGCTCGCCGACTTGGCCCGCGCCCCGCTGGTCGGCCTCGTCCCGTTGCTGTACGCCGTCGGCGGGCTCAGTTACGGCGTGCTGCTGGCGGTCGGGTTCGCGGTCGGCGCGTGCTTCCCGGCGTACTCGTCGTCGCAGCGCCTGGTCGTCGCGTCGATCGTCGGCGACGACGAGGCCGCGCTCACCCGCGTCGGCGGCGTGCTGGGCGCGGTCAACGAAACGGCGAGCTTCGTCGGACCGGCGCTCGGTGGCGCGCTGGTCGCCGTCATCGGCGCGTCCGACGTCCTCGCCGTCGATGCGGTGTCGTACCTCGTCTCCTTCGCGATCCTCGTGACCGCGGTGCCGCAGCCGTCATCGGCGGACGCGGGCGCGGGCGAGCCGTCCGACCTGCTCGCGGGCCTGCGCTGGCTCTGGCACGAGACGGCGTTACGCCGGCAGGTCATAGCGGTCATGGTTGCCGAGATGGGCTGGACCGCGCTGATGGCTGCGCTGCCGGTCGCGGCCCGGCATAGGTACGGCGGCGGCGCCGCGCTGGCCGGTTGGTTCGTCGGGGCGTACGGCGGCGGCTCCATCGTCGGCGGCCTGATCTCCGCGCGGGCCAAGCGGATGGGCATGCGGACCGCGAGCCTGGCGCTCGTCGCGGTGGCGGCGCTGTCGTGGGCGATGGTGCCGCGGGTACCGGCGTGGGCGGTCGTCGTCTGTGTTGCTGCGACCGGCGTGTGCAACCAGATCTACTTCCCGCGCCTGTTCGCGACGCTGACCCTCGCGCCACCGGTCGCGATGCGCGCGGAGGTGATGACCGCCGCGCAGACGGCGATGTCGGTGACCGGACCGGTCGGGTTCGTCGTCGCCGGGCTGCTCATCGACGGGCGGCCGGTCACCGGCGCGTTCGTCGTCGTCGCGGTCGCGGCCAGCGTCGCGGCAGCGATCAGCGCGTGGTCGACCCGACGATCCGATCCGGTCGCGAATACAGGTTGAACGACTGACCGCGCACGAACCCGGCGAGCGTCATGCCGGTCTCGTCCGCGAGCGCGACCGCGAGCGACGACGGCGCCGACACCGCGGCGAGCACCGGTACGCCGGCCACCGCGGCTTTCTGCACCAGCTCGAACGACGCCCGTCCGGAGACCTGCAGGACGCATCCCGCGAGCGGCAATCGGCGTTGCTGCACGGCCCAACCGACGACCTTGTCGACGGCGTTGTGCCGGCCCACGTCCTCGCGCAGGCACAGCGGCTCGCCGGTCGCGGTGAACAGGCCCGCGGCGTGCAGGCCGCCGGTCCGGTCGAACACGCGCTGCGCGTCGCGCAGCTTGTCCGGCAACGAGACCAGGTCGCCGCCGTCAACGACGACGTCGTCGGCCGCCACGTCGTACGGCGACCGGGTGCGGACCGCGTCGATGCTCTCCTTGCCGCACAGGCCGCACGACGACGACGTGTAGAAGCGGCGCTCGATCACGCGCGCGGCGGCCTCGTCGGTCGTCGTCACGTCCACGACGTTCTCGCCGCACGCGATCGCCTCGATGACGTCATCGGGTGTTGCCACAACGCCTTCGGTCAGCAGGAAGCCGAGCGCGAGGTCGAGGTCGTGCCCCGGCGTACGCATGGTGACGGACATGGCGCGGCCGCCGACGCGGATCTCCAGCGGTTCCTCGACCGCGAGGGAGTCCGGTCGCTCGACCGCATGACCGCTGTCGACGCGTACGACGCGGCGGCGCTCGGTCATCTGTCCCACGCCGCCAGCGTCGCACGCAGCCCGCGCGGATTGCTGCCCGCCCCGGTGGGTACCGTCGGGCTCGTGGGCGTGACGACGTGGGCGTGACCACGTGGATCGGGCAGTGGCCCGTGCTGCGTCAGGTGCGCGACGGCGACCCGCTCGGCCGGGGCCGCGCGGTCAAGTCACCGACCACGGAGGCCCTCAAACCGCGTACGTCGACCGCCGACCGCGTCGTGAAGTCGGTCTGCCCGTACTGCGCCGTCGGCTGTGGGCAGAACGTCTACGTCAAGGACGAGAAGGTCGTCCAGATCGAAGGCGATCCCGACTCGCCGATCAGCCGCGGTCGCTTGTGCCCCAAGGGATCCGCGAGCCTGCAACTGACGACCGGCGACGCGCGGGAGAAGTACGCGCTCTACCGGCCGCCGCACGGCACCGAGTGGCAGCGCATCGACCTCGACAAGGCGATGAACATGATCGCCGACCGCGTGGTCAAGACGCGGCGCGAGACGTGGGAGTGGTCGACACCCGAAGGCGTGCGCACCCGCCGGACGATGGGCATCGCCAGCCTCGGCGGCGCGACCCTCGACAACGAGGAGAACTACCTCCTCAAGAAGCTGTTCACCGCGCTCGGCGCATTGCAGATCGAGAACCAGGCGCGCATATGACACAGCAGTACGGTGCCCGGTCTGGGGACCAGCTTCGGTCGCGGCGGCGCGACGGACTTCCAGCAGGACCTGCAGAACTCTGATTGCATCGTCATCCAGGGTTCCAACATGGCCGAGGCGCACCCGGTCGGCTTCCAGTGGGTGGTCGAGGCGAAGCGTCGCGGCGCGACAGTCATCCACGTCGACCCGCGGTTCACCCGTACGTCCGCGCTCGCCGACCTGCACGTGCCGCTGCGGCCGGGCAGCGACATCGCGTTCCTCGGCGGTCTCGTCAACTACGTGCTCACTGCGGGCAAGTGGTTCGAGGACTACGTGCGCAGCTACACGAACGCGTCGTTCCTGATCCGCGCCGACTTTCGCGACACCGAGGATCTCGACGGGCTGTTCAGCGGCTTCGATCCCGACAGCGGCACGTACAAGACCGAGACGTGGCAGTACGACGGCGTCCGGGTGGGCGAGACGGAGCAGGACGACAGCGAGCAGCGGGAGAAGTACGAGCAGCCGGGCAGCGGCCACCAGTTCGGCTCCGGCGGCGCGGCCCTCGATCCGGGGGAGCCGGTCAAGGACCTGACGCTGCAGCATCCGCGTTGCGTGTTCCAGATCCTCAAGCGGCACTTCGCCCGTTACACGCCGCAGGCCGTTGCCGACATCTGCGGCGTTCCCGAGGACAAGTTCCTGCGCGTCGCGGAGGCGCTGACGTCGGCGAGCGGACCGGACAAGACCGCGGCGTTCGTGTACTCCGTCGGCTGGACCCAGCACACGGTCGGCGTGCAGTACATCCGGACCGCGTCGATCCTTCAACTGTTGCTCGGCAACATGGGCCGTCCCGGTGGCGGGATCCTCGCGCTGCGCGGGCACGCGTCGATCCAGGGCTCGACCGACATCCCGACGCTCTACAACCTGCTGCCCGGCTACATCCCGATGCCGCACGCCGACCGGCACGACAGCCTGAACGAGTTCCTCCGGCTCAACACCCCGCGCGGCGGCTTCTTCGGCAACCTGCCGGCGTACTTGATCAGCCTGCTCAAGGCCTACTGGGGCGACGCCGCGACGCCGAGCAACGACTTCTGCTTCGACTACCTGCCACGGATGACCGGCGACCACTCGACGTATCCGACGGTGGTCAAGCAGATCGAGGGCGAGTGCAAGGGGTACTTCCTGCTCGGCCAGAATCCCGCGGTCGGATCCGGCAACGGCAAGCTCCAGCGCAAGGGCCTGTCCAACCTCGAGTGGCTCGTCGTACGCGACTTCTCGTTGATCGAGAGCGCGACGTGGTGGCAGGACGGGCCGGAGATCGAGACCGGCGAGATGCGCACCGAGGACATCGGCACCGAGGTGTTCTTCCTGCCCGCCGCCGCGCACACCGAGAAGGCGGGCACATTCACCAACACGCAGCGGCTGCTGCAGTGGCGGCACAAAGCCGTTGAGGCGCAAGGGGATCAGCGCAGCGACCTGTGGTTCGCCTACCACCTGGGTCGGCTCGTCCGCGAGCGGCTCGGCGGCAGCGAAGACGCGATGGACCGGCCGGTCCTCGACCTGACCTGGGACTACCCGACCGAGGGGGAGTACGACGATCCCGATCCCGAGGCGGTGCTGCGCGAGATCAACGGCTGGGACGGCGACGGCAATCCGCTGTCCGGCTACACCGAGCTGAAGGACGACGGTACGACGACCTGCGGGTGCTGGATCTACAGCGGGTGCTTCGCCGACGGCGTCAACCAGACCGCGCGGCGCAAGCCCTGGCGGGAGCAGAGCTGGATCGCGCCGGAGTGGGCGTGGGCGTGGCCGATGAACCGCCGCATCCTCTACAACCGCGCGTCCGCGGACCCGTCCGGCAGGCCGTGGAGCGACGCGAAGGCGCTCGTGTGGTGGGACGAGGACGAAGGCAAGTGGACCGGCCACGACGTTCCCGACTTCGCCGCGGACAAGGACCCGTCGTACGTGCCGGGTGCGGGCGACCGGGCCGAGGACAACATCGCCGGCACCGACCCGTTCATCATGCAGACCGACGGCAAGGGCTGGCTGTTCGTGCCGAGCGGGCTCACCGACGGGCCGCTGCCGACGCACTACGAGCCGCACGAGTCGCCGTTCGCGAACCCGCTCTACGAGCATCGGGCCAACCCGGCGCGGCAGGTGCTCGCGCGCGCCGACAACCTCTCGAACCCGGCCGGCAAGAACCGTGGCTCCGACGTCTTCCCGTACGTCGTCACGACGTACCGGCTGACCGAGCACCACACCGCCGGCGGCATGTCGCGGTGGTTGCCCTATCTCGCCGAGCTGCAGCCGGAGTTCTTCTGCGAGGTGTCGCCGGAGCTCGCCGAAGAACGCGGCCTCACGCATCTCGGCTGGGCGACGATCGTCAGCGCGCGCACCGCGATCGAGGCGCGCGTGATGGTGACCGAGCGGGTGCGGTCGCTGACCGTCGCCGGGCAGCGCGCGCACGTCGTCGGGCTGCCGTACCACTGGGGCCCCAACGGCTACGTCACCGGCGACGCCGCAAACGACCTGCTCGGCATCGCCATGGACCCGAACGTGCACATCCAGGAGAGCAAGGTGGCGACGTGTGACATCCGGCCGGGACGCCGGCCGCGCGGGCCGGCGTTGCTCCGGTTGGTCGAGGCGTACCAGCGGCGCGCGGGCATCACGATCGAGACGGGGAGCGAGCGATGACCCCCGCTACCGGCCACATCGTCTCGGATCACCAGCCGCGGATGGGTTTCTTCACCGACACGTCGGTCTGCATCGGCTGCAAGGCGTGCGAGGTCGCGTGCAAGGAGTGGAACCACGTTCCCGACGACGGCTACGCGTTCCTCGGCCAGAGCTACGACAACACCGGTGAGCTGAGCGCCGACACGTGGCGGCACGTCGCGTTCATCGAGCAGCCGCGCGAGGGCGGCGACATCCGCTGGCTGATGTCGAGCGACGTCTGCAAGCACTGCACGCACGCGGGCTGCCTCGATGTGTGCCCGACCGGCTCGCTGTTCCGGACCGAGTTCGGCACCGTCGTCGTGCAAGAGGACATCTGCAACGGCTGCGGCTACTGCGTGCCCGCCTGCCCGTACGGCGTCATCGACCAGCGCAAGGACGACGGCCGGGTGTGGAAGTGCACGCTCTGCTACGACCGGATCGGCGAGGGCCTGCAGCCGGCCTGCGCGAAGGCGTGCCCGACCGAGTCGATCCAGTACGGGCCACTGGAGGACTTGCGCGAACGCGCCCGCGGCCGCGTCGAGGACCTCGTGGCGGCCGGCGTCACGGAGGCGCGGCTGTACGGCGACGACCCCGCCGACGGCGTCGGCGGCACCGGCGCGTTCTTCCTGCTGCTCGACGAGCCCGAGGTCTACGGGCTGCCGCCGGATCCCGTTGTGCCGACAAGGGATCTGGCGGCGATGTGGCGGCAGGCGGCGCTCGCCGCGGGGACGTTCGTCGCGCTCGGAGTGGCTGCGTTCGCGGGCCGGCGAGGTGCCCGGTGAAAGAACGCGCGATGGTGCCGCGGGCGGAGTTCTCGTCGTACTACGGCAGGCCGGTGCTGAAGAAGCCGGTCTGGGCCGAGCTGGACATCGCCGGCTACCTGTTCACCGGCGGGATCGCCGCCGGAAGCGCGTTGCTCGCGGCGGGTGCGGATCTCAGCGGGCGGCCGTCGATGCGTCGCTCCGCGCGGCTCACCTCGATGGCCGCGCTCGGCGTCTCCGGGGCCGCGCTGGTGCACGACCTCGGCAAGCCGGAGCGGTTCGTGAACATGTTGCGGGTGTTCAAGCCGACCTCGCCGATGAGCGTCGGCAGCTGGCTGCTCAGTGCGTTCGCGGCGCCGCTCGGCGTTGCGGCGGCGAGTGAGTTGCCGGTCGGCCGCCGGCTTGTCGGCCGGCTCGCGCGGCCCGCGGGACTGGCCGCGGCCGCGGTCGCGCCCGGGATCGCGACCTACACCGCGGTCCTCATCTGCGACACGTCGGTCCCGTCGTGGCACGCGGCGTACCCGGAGATGCCGTTCGTGTTCGCGGGGTCGGCGCTCGCCGGTTCGGCTGGATTGTCGCTGGTCCTGTCGCCGGTCGCGGAGAACGCGCCGGCGGTGCGGCTCGCCGTACTCGGCGCCGCCATGGAGCTCGCCGCCTCGCACCGGATCGAGAGCCGCCTCGGTTTGCTCGCGGAGCCGTACGCCGAGGGCAAGGCGGGGGCGAAGTTGCGGGCGGGCAAGGCGTTGACTCTCGCTGGCACGCTGACTGCGGTCGCGCTCGGCCGGCGGAGCAAGGTGGCGGCCGTCGCTGCGGGCGGGATGCTCGCGGCCGCGTCCGCGTTGACGCGGTTCGGGATCTTCGAGGCGGGTGTGGCCTCCGCCGAGGATCCGGTCTACACCGTCGCGCCGCAGCGCGAGCGGGTGGAGAAGGTCAGCGCAGCAGGATCGTGACGCCGTCGTCGCGCGCCGCGACGAACTCGCCGATCACCGGCGAGCCGAGGATCTCGCCCGCCAGCAGCAGCCCTCCGGACGTCTGCGCGTCGGCGAGCAGCAGCGCGGTGGTCTCGTCGTACCCGCTCGCGTCGAGGTACGGCGTGACCCACTCGAGGTTTCGCCGCGAGCCGCCCGGGATGTAGCCGGCGGTCGCGGACTCGCGCGCGCCGGCGAGGAACGGTACGGCGGCGACGTCGATGACCGCGGTGACGCCGGACGCGCGGGCCATCTTGTGCAAGTGCCCGAGCAGTCCGAAGCCGGTGACGTCGGTGGCGGCGCGGATGCCCGCGTCTAGCGCGGCGGCGGACGCGTCGCGGTTGAGCGCGACCATGGTCGCGACGGCCTCCGGGAAGACCTCGCCGGTCGACTTGTGCCGGTTGTTGAGCACGCCGAGGCCGAGCGGCTTCGTCAGCGAGATCGCGTCGCCGGTGCGGGCAAAGTCGTTGCGGAGCAAGGCATTCGCGTTCGCGACTCCGGTCACCGCCATGCCGTACTTCGGCTCCGGATCGTCGATGCTGTGCCCGCCCGCGACGTGGCAGCCCGCGTCGAATGCGATGTCGAAGCCGCCGCGCAACACCTCGCGCGCGAGCTCGAACGGCAGGCGATCGCGCGGCCAGCCGAGCAGGTTGACCGCGAGCACCGGGACGCCGCCCATCGCGTAGATGTCGGACAGCGCGTTGGCGGCGGCGATGCGGCCCCAGTCGTAGGGATCGTCCACGACCGGGGTGAAGAAGTCGGCGGTCGAGAGGATCGCGGTGTCGCCAGTGCCGGGCAGCCGGACGGCGGCCGCGTCGTCGCCGCTGTCGAGACCCACGAGCAGTTCCGTGTTTGCGGAGAGCGGTTCGCCGGTAACGATCTTGGCGACGACGTCTTCCAATTCGCCGGGAGGGATCTTGCACGCGCAGCCGCCGCCGTGCGCGTACTGGGTGAGCCGGACCCGGTCCGCAGCTGACGTCACGCGTCGAGCCTAGGGTCAGCGGACGTGGCGACCGCGCGCAAGCAACCCGGTGGGCCGCAGGCCGGCCGCCCGGGCGAAGTCCGGCTGGGCGCGTCGATCGCCGCGCTCGTGGCGCTCGCGCTCTACGCGACGCTGCCGAACAGCCTGCTCGGGTGGGCGCGCATCGTCGTACCCGGTCTTGGGTTGTTGCTGCTCGTGCCCTTGGTCGCGGCGAATCCGGTGCGGATGGATCGGCAGAACCGGGTGATGCGGGCGATGTCGATCGCGCTCGCGGCGCTGCTCGTCGCGACCAACAGCGCGGCGTTCGTCACGCTCGTGCACGAGCTCGTCGCCGGCGGCGCGAAGAAAGGCACGTCGTTGCTCGTCGCGGCGTTGCAGGTGTGGCTGACCAACATCATCGCGTTCGCGTTGCTCTACTGGGAGATCGACCGCGGCGGGCCGGTGTTGCGGGCGAAGGCGGATCGCGACGAGCTGCCGCCGGCGGACTTCCGGTTCTCGCAGGACGAGAACGACGACACGACGCGCGAGGTGGCGACGCGCTCGTCGAAGACGAGTGACTGGCGGCCGCGGTTCATCGACTACCTCTACGTGTCGACCACGAACAGCACCGCGTTCAGCCCGACCGACACGATGCCGCTGTCACCGCGCGCCAAGGTGCTGATGTCCGTGGAGTCGATCGAGGCGCTGCTCGTGTCGGTCCTCGTGATCGCGCGGGGCGTCAGCCTGCTGAAGTGATCAGCGGCGGCGGCGCTGCCGGCGACGCTGCTTCAGGACGCGGAGAAACTTTCGCCAGAGCATGCGCTCATCATGCGCGCGGTCGTGCGCGGCGATGCGCTGCGGCGTTCGTACCGTGGGCGATTCGCGACGTTTATCCGTATTTACGATCGGGCACGGCCCGCATGGAAGCCCACTCTTACCTGGAGGTACGTCGCATGCTGCCTCGCAAGCTTCTCGTCGGATCGGCCGCTCTCGCGCTCGCCGCAGGCTCCGCCGCGATGGCGGTGCAGGCGCAGGCGGGCGGACGGGCGACCCCCTCGCTCTCGTTCTTCTCCGGCGGCGCGGGTGCGCACGCCGACTGGCTGGCGACCGCCGACCAGCCGCCCGGCGACGCCGACAACCAGGCCATCCACCTCGTGACGTCGAACGGCGCGCCGTCGTACAGCCAGGGGTACGCGGGCATCACCGTGCATCACGTCGAGGGCATCCCGGCCGCGAGCTTCCCGGACTCGTCGTTCTGGGTGAAGTACCAGAACTACACCGGGCCGTCGCTCGGCTCGCCGCGGCTGGTCGTGCAGTTCGCGACGCCGGCCGGCACGCCCGACGGCGATGCGCAGCTGTTCGCCGACATGGCGACCGGCGACTGGCAGCAGGTCTCCGACGTCGACAACTACACGAACTCCGGCTGGGACATCCACTCCGCGGCGTGCCCGTACGAGTCGCACCAGCACTGGAACGAGGCGCAGTCGTGCCACGCCGGTGACGTCGTTTCGGCGGTCTACATGGTCGCGGACGCCTACCGCATCAGCCACCTGATCGACGACCTCAACGTCGACAACGTGAACTTCAGCCAGGCCGCCAACAACGGCACCGGCTGATCTTCCCGGCCGAAACATCCGACAGCGCGTGCGCGAACGGCGTACGCGCTGTCACTATGCAGGCGTGCATCTTCGGTTTCGGCGGGTTTGGGGCGGGTTTCTCGCCGTAGCGGTGGCGGGGCTGTCGTCCGGCTGCGCGGTCGCCTCCGTCCACGGCTCGTCCCACCCTCATACGACGCCCGGCTCGACGCCTGCGTCCCAGCCGCCGGTGCGGATCTATTCGCATCCCGTCACGACTACCGACGTACCGGCGTGGCTGGTCGCGACGGTCCTGCTGGTCGTCGTCGTACTCGCGGCGCTCGTCGCCGTGATCGCGATGGACCTGCGCGGGACGCGCGAGGAGCAGCCGCCGCGCCGGATGCCGCGGCTGCTCGCCTCCGATCCGGCCTGGCGCAGCGCGGGCGCGATCGTCGTCGGCGCGCTGGCGCATCTCGGCGCCGCGTTCGTCGCGGTGAACGTCGCGGCGGTCGTCGTATCGGTCGCGGGGGACAGCAGGGCCGCGGCGGGTGCGGTGTTCGTCCCGCTCGCTGTCGGCGCGGGTTTCGTCGCGCGGCTGTTGCGCCGCGCGGGCAGCAACGTCCTGCGGTCGCTGTGGGGCTTCGGCGCGGCGATCACGACCGGGTACGCCGGAACCGCCGTCGGGCTCATCATCTCCGCGACCGGTGCGTCCGATGGCGTTGCGGCGCTGCTCGGTGCACTGGCGGGCTTCGCGGTCGCGTTGCTCGCGCATCTGGACGAGCCGGCGACGGGAACGGTTGCCGCGCTGGCCGCGACGGTCATCGTCGCGCCGCTCGCGGCGGTGTCTCTTGTCGATCATCCGCAACGTCAGGCGTCGGCCGCCGTGCTGCTTGTCATCGCTGTGATCGGAGCGGCGTTGGCGTTGACCGACCGGCTGCGGCCGGTCGAAATGACGTCGTTCGCGGCAGGTGCGGCCGGCCTCGGCGCGGCGATGACACTCGTGGCCGACCAGGCCGACGTCCTCGATGAGACGTTCGCGTTCGCGCTCCTTGTGTTGCTCGCGGTGTTCGCGTTGTGGCGGCCGGCGCCGGGAACCGTTGCGCTTCTTGCATTCGCGGGCGCGGCGACGCTGTCGCTCATCGCGGTCGCGTCCGACGTCGACGCGGGGCCCGCGGTGGGGCCGGCGGTCGCGGGCGCGCTCGGTGGGCTGCTCGCGTCGATGGAAGAACGTACGGCGGTGCGCGACGGCGGCGAGCGGCCGCGGCTCGGCGGGACGTACTGGGCGTGCGCGGCGCTGGTTCTCATCGCGGCGCCGTTCCTCACGACGGCGGACGCGGTCCTGGTCGATCTGCTCGGCTTCGCGTGCATGCTCGGCTTGTTGCTGGCGGCGGCGGCCGGGCGACGGTTGATCGCGGTGGCGATCGCGATCGTCGAGCTCGTGACCGCGGTGCCGGCGCGGTTCGCGCACGGTGCGGCGTGGGGGCGGTACGTGTTCGAGATCGGGCTGGCGGTGGCGGGCGTGCTGATCGTGGTGATCGCGACCCGCACGCGCCGCGCTCCGGTGGTGGCAATGTCGCCGGCCGCGGGCCCGGGTGTGCCGCCGGTTGCGTCGGTGGCCGTTGCGGGTGCGTACGGCGACGTGTTCGATGCGGCGCTCGGGGTGCTGTCGTCGTACGGGCGGCTGCACCACGTCGACCGTGACCACGGCCGGCTGACGGCGGATGAGTGGTCGGTGGCGGTGTGGCAGCTGCCGGGGGAGCCGGTGACAAACGTCGCGGTGTGGGCCGACGATGCGCGAGCGCGGGTGATGCTGGCGGCGGTGGTCGAACGCTGCGGGGCGGTCGCCGGGGTGGCCTGATAGAACGGCGAGCGGGACTCGGCGAGACACGGGATTAACTCTCTTCTGAGATCTCCTCACCTCCGGCTTCCTGTGAGGGAGCGCTTGGCAGCTCGTCGTCCGGCTTTGGATGGCGTCCAGCCATTTCGGTCGTCAGCCCGACGAGGCCGATGAAGGCCATGAGGCCTGTGGCAATAGCGAACCACGACCACCAACGCGGCGCCGCTGCGAGCGCATATGTCCAGTAGCCGAAGCCGCCAAGCATCAGGAGACCCAGGACGACACCCGTGGCGTCGCGTTGGCGCTGCAACGTGGTCTGTTCGGCAATGACAAGCCGTTGCGCCAGGTCGTCCAGGTGCAGCTGCAGCAGTTGGTGCGCGATCGACCCGTCCTGCGTCTTGTTGAGTAAGTCTGCTGTTCCCTCTGCGTACGTCCGAAGTCGCGCGGGTCGCGTGCGGCCGGCGAGCCATCCGATGGCGTCTGCGAGCGCTGCCAGAATCTTCGCGATGGCCTCCACGGTGCCAGCGTCTCAACCTCCCCATGAGTGCGCACGAACCGACGCGCCGCCCGCCCCGTGATCGCGGGCTCATCAATCCGCGCGACGGGCTGCTTAGATCCATATCGGAGGCGTATTCGTCCTGGTGGGCGGCGCGGTCTTCAAAACCGTTGAGCGGCAGTTCCTGTCGCTGGTGGGTTCGATTCCCATCCGCCTCCGCTACGCGGGGGTTTCCAGTTGATGCGGCGTCCATGACGGAAACTCTTGACAGAGAACTAGAAAACAGATATTCCTGAACGAAGATAAAGGTTTGGAGGTGGCGTGCCGAACAAAGACGTTGAAGAGCTCGTTCGCGCGCTCCTCAAGGCGGGCTGGCGCGTGGAGCAAGGTAAGAGGCATCCCATTGCGTATCCACCAGACAAGACCCAGACGCCTGTAACTCTTACGAGCACGCCGAGTGACCGACGCGCGTTCGCAAACATGATCAGCCTGCTTCGCCAGCGCGGCTTCTACTGGAAGGGACGGTGAAGAGCGTGACTTCACCCAACTATGTGACCTACGCGGTCACCGTGGAAGCGCTGCTCGATGCGACTCAGCAGTACGACATCGACGAACTCGCTGACTTGCTCACCGATTTCAGCGGAGCCGTCGCGGGGGATCGCGAAGGAGTTTCCGCAACGCTCGACATCCGGGCGAGTTCGCCGGCGCAGGCGGCAGACGAAGCCCAGCGGACAGTTCATGAATACCTTGAGAAGGTCGGAGCGCGCGTCGTTGGTTTCACAGGTCTGTCAGCGATTACCGCTGAGGAACAGGAGCGGACTCTGGCCACTCCCATCGTGCCGCCGTTGCTCGGTGTGACGGAGGTCTCGCGGGAACTCGGTGTCAGTAAGCAGCGCGTCGCACAGCTTCGTGATCGGCCGGACTTCCCAGATCCTGTGGCCGAATTGGCGGCGGGACCTGTGTGGACGCAGGCGTCGCTTTCAAGATTTATCGAACAGTGGGATCGATCGCCTGGAAGACCGAAGAAGGTTAGTACCGCGCAGGCGGGGACAGCATTGCTGGTACTCGGTCTGATTGGGCTCGCATTCTGTTTGGCGCAGCATTCCGCTGGCTCTGGAGGAGCCGCGGGGCAGGTGCTTAGCTTCCCCGGCACCGCTGCAGGAGGACTCGCTGCTTGACACCCCTAAGCGGCACGACCTCGTCGTCGGCTCGGGTAGCTCATCACGACCCGCCGCATTGCAGTCCACGGGTGGGGTTGATACGCGAACAGGCCACGGAACACGCCCTCCGGCACATGGAAGTAGTCATAAATCTCACCGCCGTGAAACTGAACCGTGAGGACGCGATTGGCCCTGTCATAACCCACGGCGCGGAGATTGCTGGAGCTTATGGGGTAGAGCATGGCGGGCTCCTTTCGAGTCGAACATACGCTCGAAGTTGCCGGTATCGCGTGTGACACGCCTTGTGGTCGGATTGTTTGCGCCGCAAGGTGACCGTACGGATCGCGGTCGCCGACTCTTACGTCAGCCCACCCCGCGCGCGGCCCTTCGGCTGGAAGACGCCGGCGAACAGCGCGGGATCAATCCCGGGCACCGGGCGGCCGCTTGCGTAGCGGTAGATCAGCGCTCGCGCATAACCGCCGACCGCGCTCATCACCATCGCCAGCGCGAGGAACCCGGCCACCGCGGCGACCAAGAGCACCACGCCGACCCCCACAGCAACCCCCGACCCGCCGGCGATCGCCATCACGCCGATGATCGCCGCGAACATCAGCACCACCGACGCCACGATCTGAATGGCGCCGAACCGCAGCGTCGTACGCAGGCTCGTGCCCCACGTCGTCTTGATCAGGTGCGACGAACGCTTGACCGCGTCGACCGGCCCGAGCCCCTCGGTCACGAGCACCGGCACCGCGAGGAACGTCGCGATCGCCCACGCGAGCCCGCCGAGGAATCCGATCAGCCGGCCGACGAATCCGAACCGCTGCTCGAGCGCCCGAATCAGCAAACCGACCGTCGCGCTCAGCAGCCCCCACTTGATGATCGGCCCACGCATCTCCCACGCCGACCGCAGACAGCCACGCAGCGTCGGGTCGCCGCCGTCGGCCCGCTCGTTCGCGCCGAACACCAGCGCGGCCTGGAAGAAGATGCCGACGATCGTCGCGGCCGCACCCGCGAGCACGCCGCCGACCGTGCCGGCCCACGAGTGATGGCTGCTACCGCCGGCCGCCGCCCCGAGGAACCACCCGGGTACGAAGAAGATCCCCGCCGCGATGAGGCTGGCGATCGCGCCGATCGCCGGAATCCAGAGCAGCTCGCGGTCCTGGCGCAGCATCTGCCAGCTCGCGCGCAGCACCTGCTTGCCGGTCGCGCGCCCCGACCCGTACGGCGGAGATCCCGGCGGGACGCCGTACGGATCCGGTACACCGTACGGATTCGGGTGCCCGTACCCAGCGGGTTCCATCGTCATGTGGCGAAGTCTGACATGTCAGACGGCTTCGCGAGGGTCAAAGCCCGTCGACGATCTCCTCGACCGCGGCTTCCCATCCGGTACGGCGATCCTGCGGCGCCGGGTCCGCGCCGTCCGTCAGCGCCCGCAACACCCCGCGCACCAGCAGGTCGGGCGCCGTCGACGCGACCACCGCATCGCCGAGCTCGAGCTCGTGTTGCAGGTTCTCCCGGCCATGGCCGGCGACGACATCGAGCAGCACCATCGGCCGGCCGATCACCCGCGCCTCCGAGCACGTGTCGCCCGCCGACGTCACGACGACGTCGCACGCCGCCATCAGCTCCGGTACCCGCTCGGTGAACCCGAACGGCACGATGCGCCCGCCGGTCTCGGGGGCGGCGGCCGCCGTACGCAACGCCGACTCGACCGCCGCCGCGCGCCCGGCGACAGCGAGTACGTGCACACCTGCCGCCGCGAGCGACCGCGCGACGTCGGCCAGCGGCCCGAGCGCCCACGATCCCGTCATCAGCAAAGCAACGCGCGCGTCGAGCGGGATGCCGAACGACGCACGCGCGTCCGCGCGCGACGGTGCGTCGTAGAACGCCGATCGCACCGGAGCCGGTACGACGAGGACCCGCGCCTCCGGCTCGAACCGGCGCAGGAACGCCGCCGACGTCGGCGACGGCACGAGGTAGATGTCGGTGTTCGGGTGCACCCACATCCGGTGCGGGTTCACGTCCGTGCAGAAGGTCACCGTGCGTGCGCCGACACCCGACGCGCGCACCCGCGACATCGCGGACGCCGCCGTCGCGAACACACTCACCACCAGCGACGCGGGCTCGTCCCGCAACACAGTGGCGAGGCGCGGCGCGATCCGGCGCGCGGCCTGGTTGTCCAGCCAGCCGGCGAGCCGGTTGCCGCCGCGCAGCGCATGGAAGTGCAGCGCGTCGAACGTGCCCGGAATCCCCAGCAACGACCGGAAAACGGCCTCGCCGGCTCGATGTCCGGTACCGCCGAGCAGCGCCATCGCGTCGAGCGTCTCCGACGACCAGCCGCGCCCGGCGAGCGAGAACGCGAACGCGTCGGCCATCACGTCGTGCCCCATGCCGATCGAGCCGGACACGAGGAGCGCGCGCCGCTCCGCAGACGAACCGCTCAGCTCGTTCGCAGCCATTCGAGGTAGCGCCGCACACCCTCGGCGAACGACGTCTCCGGCTTCCAGCCGAGCACCTCGCGCGCGTGCGTGATGTCGATCTGCCGCCCGGCGAAGTCGCCGCTGCGCCCCGGTACCCGCTCGATCGGTGTGTCGCCGACCAAGCCGGCGACGGTCTCGGCGACCTGGAGGATCGACACCTCTTCGGGCCCGTCGAGCGCAAACGTCCCGTTCAACGCCGCGGGCTCGAGCGCGAGCACGTGCGCGTCCGCGAGGTCTTCGACGTAGACGAAGTTGCGGGTCTGCTTGCCGTCGCCCGCGACGGTCAGCGGCTCGCCCGCGAGTGCCTTCGCGACGAACTTCGCGATGACGAGCTCACCGCGCATGCGCGGGCCGTACGGCACGCCGTAACGCAAGACCGTGTAGGGCAGGCCGTACAGCTCGTTGTAGCTGCGCAGCACCATCTCCGCCGCGATCTTCGTCGACGTGTAGAGGTGGCCGGACCGCGAGAGATCGATGTACGAGGTCTCGTCCACGGTTCCTTCGCCCGCGGCGGCGCCGAAGACCCACACCGTGCTGGCGAGTACGACGCGCAGGTCGCCGCGCTGGCGCGCGGCGTCCGCGATCACGCCGGTGCCCTCGACGTTGAGCTTGACGGTGGCGAGCGGGTTCAGCGCCGCGACGTCGACGTTGGACATCCCCGCGAGGTGAAACACCACGTCGGCGTCGGCCAGAACATCAGCAACCGCAACGGGATCCAGCACGTCGCCGTCGACGTAGCGCACGTCGTCGCGGAACGGCCGCGGCGTCGCGTCGTAGACGGTGACCTCATGGCCGGCGGCGACCAGCTTGTCGACGACGTGCGAGCCGATGAATCCGCAGCCGCCGGTGACGACGGTCTTCAAGCGAGTCACGCGACCACGTCCGCGAGCACGGCGGCCAGCGCGTCGACGACCAGGTCGGCCTCGGCCTCGGTCATGTCGGAGTGCAACGGCAGGCAGATGTGCCGCGCGCACACGTCTTCGCTGACCGGCAGCGGCCCGCGCGCGTAGGCCTCGAACACCGGCTGCGCGTGCAGCGGCAGCTCGTAGACCTCGCCGGACAGGCCGATCTCGTGCTGCTCGCGCATCGTCTTCTTCAGCTCGGCGCGGTCGACGCCCGGCGGCAGCAACGCGATGTACTTGTAGTAGTTGTTCACCGCATTCGCCGGCGTCGGCAGCACCGTGAGCGGCAGTGACCGCAGCGCCGCGTCGTAGCGCGCCGCGATGTGCGCGCGGTGCGCGAGGAACTCGTCCAGGTGCCGCAGGTGCACCTCACCGATCGCCGCGTGCACCTCGCTCATCCGCCACGCGTAGCCCTCGCGCACGTGCACGTTGCCGAGGAACCCGGCCTTGCCCTGGTCGCGGTAGATGCGTGCCTCTTCGGCGATCCGGTCGTCGGCGGTGAGGATCATGCCGCCCTCGCCGGACGTGATGACCTTGGTCGGATAGAACGAGAACGCGGCGGCGACGCCGAACGATCCCGCGAACCTGCCGTCGAGCGTGCTGCCGTGCGCGTGCGCGGCGTCCTCGACCAGCGGCACGCCGGCCTCGGCGCAGATCGCGGCGACCTCGACGACGCTGCTCGCGATGAGACCGCCGATGTGCACGTGCACGACCGCCGCGGTGTCGGCCGTCAGCGCCGAGCGCAGCGACGCCGGCGACAACGCCATGGTCGCCTCGTCGACGTCGGCGAACACCGGGCGGCCGCCCGCGTGCACGACGGCCGCGGCGGTCGCGAAGAACGTGTTGGCCGGTACGACGACCTCGCGGCCCTCGACGCCGACCGCACGCAGGATGATCTCGAGCGCGGCCGTGCCGCTCGCGACCGCGATCGCGTGCGGCGACTGGTGCCGGGCGGCGTAGGCCTCCTCGAAGCGTTTCGTCGCCGGGCCGAGCGTCAAGGCTCCGGTGGCCAGCGCATGCTGGATCGCAGCGGCAATCTCGTCGCGGTCCTCGGGCGAGAACACGACCCGCGCGGGCGTGACCTTCAAGCGTTCGACCCCCAATGTCGTAACGGTTCGTTGCAGATTACCGGGCGTCGTGTCCGGCCTGACACGATGGAAGCGTGGGCCGCCGCCTCCCGCTGTTCCTCGACGTACGCGACCGCCGCGTCGTGGTCGTCGGTGCGGGTGCGGTCGGTGCGCGACGCAGCGCCCGGTTGCGAGCGGCAGGCGCGTACGTCGTCGTAGTCGCGACCGAGATCCGCGAAGCGGTCGATGCCCACGAGGTGCACGAACGGCCGTTCGCGCCCGCGGATCTCGACGGCGCCTGGCTCGCTCTCGCGTGCACCGATGTCGCCGACGTCAACGCAGCTGTCGCGGCGGCCGCGCACGAGCGCAGGATCTGGTGCGTGCGCGCGGACGACGCCGACGCGTCGGATGCCTGGCTGCCCGCCGCGGTCAACGTCGACGGCATCGACGTCGCGGTCACGGCCGGTGGCGATCCGCGGCGCGCCACGACGATTCGCGATCGCATCGCCCGCGCGTTGCGCGACGGCTCGCTGCGCGCGCGGCGCACTCGACCAAGTGAGGGTCGGGTCGTGCTCGTCGGCGGTGGCCCCGGCGACCCCGGCCTGCTCACGTTGCGCGGTTACCGCGAGCTGCTCGCGGCCGACGTCGTCGTGGTCGACCGGCTCGCGCCGACAGCGTTGCTGGACGAGCTGGACGACGATGTCGAGGTGGTCGACGTCGGCAAGGATCCGCGCGGGGAAGCGGCGTCGCAGGACGCGATCAACGCGCTGGTGGTCGAGCGCGCCCGCGCGGGCAAGGTCGTCGTACGGCTCAAGGGTGGCGACCCGTTCGTGCTCGGCCGCGGCACCGAGGAAGTCGCGGCATGTCTCGCGGCCGGCGTGCCCGTCGACGTCGTACCCGGGGTGACCAGCGCGACCGCCGCCGCGACGCTCGCCGGCGTACCGCTGACCGAGCGAGGTACGGCACAGGAGTTCACCGTCGTGAGCGGCCATGTGCCGCCGGGGGACCCGCGCTCGACCGTCGACTGGCAGCGGCTCGGCGCGGGCGACGCGACGCTCGTGCTGATGATGGCGGTCGCGAACCTCGGCCCGATCGCCGCGGCGCTGCTCGCCGCCGGCCGTCCCGCCGCCACCCCGGCGGCCATCGTCGAGAACGCCTCGCTCGTGAGCCAGCGCGTCGTCTACTCGACCCTCGCCGCCCTCGCACAAGACGCGGAGCGCGAGCGGATCGTGCCGCCCGCGGTCGTGATCGTCGGTGCGGTCGCTACTCCGCGGACGGGTGCAGCCGGCGCACGATCTTGAGCACCACACCGCGCGGCGCGAACCGCACCGACACGGCGCCGAACTTGTTGTGCGCGCCGGGAATGTCGACCCGCTTGCCGCGCATCATCGCCTTGTACGCCGACTCCGCGACGGCGGTCGCGCTCATCGACAGCGCGGTGCGCGTGAGCGGCTGCGCGTCCGTGCCGGCGACGGCGTGGAACTCGGTGTCGGTCACGCCCGGGCACAGGCACGTCACCGTGACGCCGGTCCCGGAGACCTCTTCCGCGAGTGCCTCCGACAGCGACAGCACATAGGCCTTGGTCGCGTAGTAGACCGCCATGAACGGCCCGGGCTGGAACGCCGCGGTCGACGCGACGTTGAGCACCCGGCCGCGGCCGCGCGCCACCATCGACGGCAGTACGAGCTTCGTCAGGTCGGTCAGCGCGGTCACGTTGACCGCCACCATGCGCAGGTCGGCGTCGCGGTCGCGGGCGGCGAACGCGCCGTGCCCGCCGAAGCCGGCGTTGTTGACGAGTACGTCGATGCGCGGGTCCGGCCCGAGCTCGGCCAGCACCTTCGCGGCCGCGTCGGGCTCGGCGAGGTCGGCCGCGATCACCCGCGCGCTCGCGCCGTACTGCTCCTTCACCGTCCCGGCCAGCTCCTCCAGCTCGGCCTGCCGGCGGGCGACGAGGACGAGGTCGTGGCCCTCCCGGGCGAGGATCTTCGCGAGCTCGCGGCCGATGCCGGCCGACGCGCCGGTGACGAGAGCAACAGGTCGTGACGACATGGCCGCAGCGTAACGGCCGCCCGTTTGTCGGATGCGTGACAGATCACGGAGGCGACGGTTGCCCGCGTTCGCGCCGGTCGGGCACGGTTCGTTCGTGTACCGCACGATCGTCGTAGGCACGGACGGCTCATCAACCGCCGACAAGGCAGTCGATGTCGCCGGTGAGCTGGCGCGCGCCTGCGGCGCGGTCGTGCACGTGGTCACGGCGTACCCGCCGGTTCGTTCGGCGGTGCTCGCCAGCGTCGGCGCGAGCAGTGGGGGTCTCGCGGCACCGGCGTGGCTCGGCGACGACGAGCGCGTCGCCGCGGAGGAGGTCGTTCGCCGGGCGGGGGAGCGGCTCGCGCAGCTGGGGGTCAGCGCGAACACCGTCGCTCGCCTGGGGGAGCCCGCGGACGCCCTCCTCGCCATCGCCGAGGAGATCGGCGCCGACCTCGTCGTCGTCGGCAACCGCGGCATGACCGGTGTCCGGCGCTACCTGCTCGGCAGCGTCGCCGACCGGGTCGCGCACCACGCGCACTGCAGCGTGCACATCGCGCACACCTGTTAGGTTGCCGCGCGTGGGACGCCCGGCCCGTCCGCGGCTGCCGCGGACCTCGCTCGACATCGCCGAGATGCTCGGCGGCGTTTCGCTGTTCGCGAGCCTCAGCTTCGAGGAGCGCGAGCTGCTCGCCCGCTCGATGCGGCCGCGCAAGGTGCGTCGCGGCGAGTCGGTCTTCGGTCAGGGCGCTCTCGGCGACGCGCTGTACGTCGTCGCCCGCGGTTCCGTTCTCATTCATCGCACCGGCCGCGGCGGCGACCGGCGGGCGATGACCGTCGTCGAGGCGCCGGGCAGCTTCGGCGAGATCGGCCTCGTCGACGGCGGCGCGCGCTCGGCATCGGTCGAGGCGCTGGAGGACACCGACCTTTTTGCCTTGCCCCGCAAGGATTTCTTGACTCTGCTCGCCGCCGAGCCGCGGATCGTCCAGGGCGTGCTGCGCGAGCTGGGCCGCACGATCCGCCGGCTCACCGAGCAGGTCGCCGACGCGACGCTCCTCGATCTGCCGGCGCGGGTCGCGAAGACGCTGGTCCGGCTGGTCGAGGTACGGCGGCAGGCCGACCCGGCCTCCGAGCCGATCGTCGCGCTGTCGCAGAGCAAGCTCGCCGAGCTCGCCGGCGGCTCGCGCCAGTCGGTCAACACCGCCCTCGCGACCCTCGCGGCCCGCGGGCTGATCCGCATCGACGGCCGGCGCATCGTCGTCACCGACATGCCCGGGCTGCGCCAGCGCGCCGGCCTGTCGAGCGGCTAGCGGCCCGCCGCTGCCACCCCAGCTTCGTGATCATGGCGTTGTGCGGCTGCGAACGCCATGATCACGCCGGAAACTGCTGCGAACGCCATGATCACGCGGACGGGGCGGCGGGCTACGCCGCACGCGAATGGGGCGGCGGGCTAGGCCGCGGCCGCCACCCAGGCGCGGGCCGCCTCGCATGCCCCGACCGCGTCGAGCGTCTCGCGTGCGGCATCGCCGTCGCCGGCTCGCTGCTGCGCCGCCGCGAGCCACACCGTGACGCCGAGCGACGCCCACAGGGCGACCGCCTGCTTCGCCACCGTTGCGGGGTCACCGTCGCCGACCAGAGCGGTGCGCAGCACGTGGTTGTCCGCGCGCAGCGCCTGCTCCTCGATCATCGCCCCGTCGGCCGCGGGGGTGAGCGGCACCGCCTGACCGCGCAGCAGCGCTGCCTGCTCGCGCACGGCGTCGGCGTACGACGCCAGCCGCGGCGCGCCCGCGTCGAGGCACTCCTTGCGCAGCTGATCGAGCGCCGCGAGCGACACGTCGGCGCCGGCCGCGACCGACAGGCGCGCCTCGTGCACCCGGTGCAGCAGCTCCTCGACGCCGAAGTAGCCGTCGGCCGACGCGATGCGCGCGCGGCCCAGGTGTTCGAGCGCGCCGGCGAAGTCGCCGCGGTCGCGCGCGACGAGCGCGCACACGTAATTGACCTCGGCCTGCTCCGGCATCCCGAAGCCCGCCGTGGCGGCGCGGGCGAGATCGCAGGCCGCGACGCTCTCGGCCAGCCGCCCCATCCGCAGCAGCCCGAGCGCCGACGTCGTCGCGGTGAACAGGTCGACCCGCGGGTTGCCCGTCCGCCGGGCCAGCTCGCCGAACTCCGTCAGCTTCGCCACGAACTCGTCGTGGTCGCCGGTCGCCACGGCACAGTCCACGAGCACCCCGAGCCCGTCGCCGACGACGTCGTACGCCGCGATCCGCAGGCCGAGCTCGACGGCGCGTTCGGCCGCCGCCTGCGCGACCGACGGCTCCAGCCGGTAGATCGCGGCCATCGAGACGGTGCGGGCGATGCTCGCCTGCCCGCGTACGTCGTCGGGGGGTGTGAGCTCGCGCGCCAACGCGAGCCAGCGGTCGTGCAACGCGGCCGGTGCGACACCGGTGACGTAGGCGAGCAGGCGCGCGATCTCGGCGGTCTCCGCGACCGCGCCGGCATCGCGCAGCGTCGTGAACGCCTCTTCTTGCAGCGCGACCATGGTCGAGTACGACTCGTCCCGCCACGACAGCGCGAGCGCGCGCAGCGCGCGACCCCGCCGTACCTGGTCGCCGGTCGCGTCCGCCGTACGGATCGCGTCGTCCAGCGTCTGCCGGGCCGCGTGCTCGCGGCGCAACCGGGCCAGGGCGACGCCGTGCACGAGCGCGGCATCGAGGGCCGCGCCGGCAGCGACGGCGGTCCGGGCGGCGAGCTCGCGCGCGCCGCGCGCCAGCCGCTCGGCCTCGTCGAACTCCCAGATCTCGACCAGCGCCGTTGCGGCCAATGTCTGCAGCTCTACGGCGAGGGTCGGCGCGAGCTCGGCATGCCGTTCGATCAGCGGCATCACCCGGCGGATGGCGTCGTACGCCGACTGCGCCTGCGTCGTGAACAGCCGCTCGGCGTGGTCGTGCAACGCCGCGAACGCGGCCTCGACCGCCTCCTGCCGCTCCTCGCCGTGGTCGAGGCCGAGATGGTCGAGCCAGGCGAGCGCGTGGTAGGCGCGCTGCGGTACGTCGGATGCGACTTCCGGAAGGCCGAGCTGCTTGCGGTGCAGCCGGGCGCGAACACCGCGCGGCAACGACGTGTAGGCGACCTCGCGGACGAGGTCATGGCCGAACCGCAGATGGCCGCTGCCGTCCTCGACGAGCAGGCCCCGCTCGACCGCGATCGGGATGGCTCCGGCCGCGGTCGCGCCCACCAGACCGGTGGCATGCGCGGCGCTGAACGCGGCGCCGCAGGTGCTCAGCTCCTGTAGCAGCCGCTTGACCGTCGCCGGCAGCCGGTCGAGCCGGGCCGCGACCGACAGCCGCACGGTCGTCGGCAGCGCGGCGAGGGCGTTGGGGTTGCGCGGCTGCACGCCGTCAGGCCCGTCGTGCAGCGCCTCCGCCTCGGTGAGGTAGGCCGCGGTCAGCAGCATCATCAGCGGGTGGCCGACGGTCCGGGCGTAGAGCGTCTGGCCCAGCTCGGCGGACGGAGCCGAGCCGAACACGTCGGCGAGCAACGCCGTCGTCTCCATCTGGCTGAGCCCGCCGACCGTGTGGTCGGCGGCGAGGTCGGAGCCGATCGGCTCACCGGTGCGCCACGTCGCGATCAGCAGCACCGGCGCGTCGAGCGCGTGCCGCCGGATCTCGTCGAGCAGGGCGGGCAGCGTCGCGTCGGCGGCGTGCAGGTCGTCGATGACGACGACGAGCGGCCGCTCCGTACCGGCCGCCGCGAGCAGCCCGCGGGTGGCGGCGATCGCGGCCGGGAACGGGTCCTGCCGGGTCGGCGCAGCCGTCATCGTGCCGATGCCGCCCGCGCCGATGCCGGTGCCGATGTCGGTGCCTGGCTTCAGCTGCCGGACGAGATCGGCGAGACCGATGCCGGTGGGGGCACACCGCACCCACTGCGTCGAGACGTCGCGGTGCCGGCCGAGCCAGTGCTCGACCAGCCGGGTCTTGCCCACGCCCGGCTCGCCGGTGACCAGCACGACCTTGCTGGTCGCCGTACGGACGACCTCCGCGAGCTCCGCGTCGAGCGCGCCGAGCAGGCCGGCCCGGCCGACGAACCCGGCGGGGGACAGGCCCGCCGCCGGCGGCTGCCCGCCGAGGCGGTACGCCGGGACCGGCTCGGCCAGCCCGCGCAGTGCGAGCAGGTCCGGCCCCAGCCACGCGCCCGCGTCGCCGGCCAGCTTGCGGCACACCTCGTCGACGTAGATGACGCCGGGTGGCGCGGCGTCGCAGAGCCGGGCGGCGAGGTTGATAGCGGGCCCGATGAGGTTGAAGCCGGGCGCCTCGGCGCTGGGTACGACGAGCATCTCGCCCGCGGCGACACCGATGTGCACGTCCGGGAACGGCAGCGGCCGAGGCTCGGCGTTGCGTTCGATGACCAGCCGGCGCATCGACTCGGCGGCGCGGACGGCGTTGGCCCCGGCGTCCGGGTCGGCGCTCGGCACGCCGAAGACGGCGAGGAAGCCGTCACCGGCGACCGAGCAGATCACGCCGCCGTGATCCTCGGCGAGACCGCGCAGCGCGGACATGACCGGGTGCACCGTCGCGACGACGTCCTCGGGATCGAGGAGCTGGCACAGCTCGGTGTAGCCGCTCAAGTCGGCGAACAGCAGGACGGCGAACTTGCGCTCTCCGTCCGCGCGGGCCCCCGTCATTGCGGTGCGCGGACCAGGTCCTTGCTGCGGTAGATGCTGGCGCTGCGGATCGCCGGGTGCTCGGTCATGCGCGCGGCGATCGCGGACAGCTCATCCGGGTTGTCGCCGGTGATCTCGATGACGACGTGGCCCTTCCCGTCGGTCGCGGCGGCCATCCGGTCGGGACCGAACTGCTGCTCGTACTCCGGCAGGTGATCCAGCACGTCGGCCGCGTCGCAGACGATGAAGTGCGCGTACGGCTGGTCCCGGCCCACGAACGAGATGCGGCTCTCGACGTTGCCGATGAGGTCCATGCAGTCCTGCGTGTGGCAGCCGAGGATGACCTCCGCGTCGTTGACGAGGTCGCTGACCGGGTCGTCCGCTGTGCGCGGCTCGCTGAGCGCCTGCACGTTGTCCATGTGCAGCTTGGTGAACAGCGTGCGGTCGGCGCCTTCGAGCGGCGCCATCGACTGCACGGTGACGCCGCCGTACGTCTTGCCGACCAGATGTGTCGGCGGCTCACCGGTGTGGTTGCCGAACACGTATGCCTGCATTTGTGCCCCCCTAGACGGTTCGCGGCAATTCTGGCAAGAAAACGACAACGGCCACAAGGATGGTGCGGTCGGATAACCGACAGTTCGCGCCGCTTAGGCTGCGGTCGTGGCGGATGACGTACGCCGGCGGATCCCGCGGACCGACACCGTCCTCGCCGACCCCCGCCTCCAGCGGGCCACCGCCGCGCTCGGCGGCGCGACCGTGAAGCGCGCCGTCACGTCGGCGCAGGAACGCGCCCGGCGCGGCGACATCACCGCCGACGACGTGGTCGAGGCCGCGGTCGCAGGGCTGCCGCGGCGCGCCAGCGGGATGCGCCCGGTCGTCAACGCCACCGGTGTCGTCCTGCACACGAACCTCGGCCGCGCGCCGCTCTCGCCGGCCGCGGTCGACGCGCTGGTCGCGGCCTCCGGCTACGTCGACGTCGAGTACGACGTGACCACCGGCGCGCGGGCCCGGCGCGGGCGTACGGCTCTCGATGCGCTGCGCGCCGCCGTACCCGCGGCCGGCGACGTGCACGTCGTCAACAACGGCGCGGCCGCACTCGTGCTCGCCGCGACCGCGCTGGCGCAGGGCCGCGACATCGTCGTCAGCCGCGGCGAGATGGTCGAGATCGGCGACGGCTTCCGGCTGCCCGACCTCGTCGCGTCGACCGGTGCGCGACTGGTCGAGGTCGGCACCACCAATCGGACGACGTACGACGACTACCGGCGCGCGGTCGGCGACAACACCGGCTTCGTGTTGAAGGTGCACCCGTCGAACTTCGTCGTACGTGGCTTCACCGGTGCGGTGCCCGTCGCCGAGCTGGCGTCGCTCGGGCCGCCGGTCGTCGCCGACATCGGCTCCGGGTTGCTGCACCGGCATCCGTTGCTGCCGGACGAGCCGGATGCGACCTCGGCGTTGCACGCCGGTGCGGCGCTGGTGACGGCCAGCGGCGACAAGCTGCTCGGTGGCCCGCAGGCCGGGCTGCTGCTCGGTGATGCGGAGGTCGTCGCGCGGCTGCGGTCGCATCCGCTGGCCCGCGCGCTGCGGGTCGACAAGCTGACCCTCGCCGCGCTCGAGGCAACCCTCACCGGCCCGACCCCGCCGGTGCTCGGCAGCATCGCCGCCGATGCCGAGTCGCTGCGGTCGCGCGCGGAGGCGATCGCGCGCGGGTTGCGCGCCGCCGGAGTCGAGGCCGGCGTCGTCGGGTCGCAGGGATGCGTCGGTGGCGGCGGCGCGCCCGAGGTCGAGCTGCCCGGCTGGGCGGTCGCGCTCGATCCGTCATTGGCCGAGCCGCTGCGCTGCGGTGATCCCGCCGTCGTCGGGCGGGTGGAGCGCGGCCGGTTGCTGCTCGATCTGCGTTGCGTCGCCGCGGCAGATGACGCGGTCGTGCTCGACGCCGTACGCGCGGCGGCATGCACGTAGTCGCCACGGCCGGTCACGTCGACCACGGCAAGTCGGCGCTGGTCCGGGCACTCACGGGGATGGAGCCGGATCGCTGGGCGGAGGAACGCCGGCGCGGGATGACGATCGACCTCGGCTTCGCGTGGACGTCGTTGCCGTCCGGCGAGACGTTGTCGTTCGTCGACGTGCCGGGGCACGAGCGGTTCGTCACCAACATGCTCGCCGGTGTCGGCCCGGTCCCCGCTGTCTGTCTCGTCGTCGCAGCCGACGAAGGCTGGCGGCCGCAGACCGAGGAACACGTGCGTGCCCTCGACGCGCTCGGCGTCTCCCATGGCGTTCTCGTCGTGACGAAGACCGATCTCGCCGATGTGGCGCCGGTGATCGAAGCCGTACGGCGCCGGCTCGCCGGGACCAGCCTGCGCGATCTCGATACCGTCGGCGCGAGTGCGTCGACCGGCTCTGGCATTCCGGATGTCGTGGCGGCGCTCGACCGCCTCGTCGCGCGGTTGCCGGCGCCGCCGGTCGATGCCGCGGTGCGGTTCTGGATCGATCGCGCGTTCACGATCCGGGGCGCCGGGACGGTCGTCACCGGCACGTTGCCGGCGGGTTCGATCCGGGTCGGCGACACGATGCGTCTCAGTGGTGCGGGCGACGTGGTCGTCCGCGGCCTGCAGACGCACGGCCGGTCGCGCGACGAAGCGGTCGCCGTCGACCGGGTCGCGGTGAACCTGCGCGGCGTCGCCCGCGACGAGGTCGCGCGCGGCATGGCGCTGCTCACTCCGGACGCGTGGCCGCTCACGTCGGAGGCCGACGTACGGATCGACGGTGACGCGCCTTCCGGCGATGTCGTCGCGCACATCGGCAGCGCCGCGGTGCCGGTCCGGGTACGCCCGCTCGCCGACGGCATCGCCCGGCTGAGGCTCGCCGCCACGTTGCCGCTCGCCGTCGGCGACCGGTTGCTGCTGCGCGAGCCGGCCGGCCGGCGCGTCGTCGGCGCGACGGTGCTCGACACCGTGCCGACGCCGTTGCGGCGGCGCGGCGACGCCGCGCGCGCTGCGGCCGCGTTGACGTCACCGCCGCCGCCGGTCGAGCTGGAACCACCGGCCGTTCCTCGGGTGCCGCCGCCGGCGGAGCCGTCCGCGGAGCTGCTCGACTTCCTCGCCCGGCTGGATCGCGAGCCGTGGGCCGGGTACGACGGCGCCGGCGTCGACCCGCACGAGCTGTCGGTCGCGGTTCGCGCCGGGAAGGCGTTGCGGCTCGGGCCGGGCCTCTACGTCGCCGCCGATGCGCCCGCGCGCGCGGTCGAGGTGCTGGCCGGGCTGCCGCAGCCGTTCACGGTCAGCGCCGCGCGGCAGGCGCTCGGCAGCACGCGGCGGGTCGTCGTACCGCTGCTCGAACACCTCGACGCGACGCGACATACGCGCCGCGATCGTGACGGCAACCGGGTGGTGACGCGCACCGGAGCGTAGGGTCGGTGACGTGGCCGCACTCGTCGACGGATTCGGGCGCGTGCACACGGATCTGCGCGTGTCGCTGACGGACAAGTGCAACTTGCGTTGCTCCTACTGCATGCCGCCGGAGGGTCTCGACTGGCTGCCGGGTGAGGCGATGCTGACCGACGACGAGGTCGTGCGCGTCGTAGGGATCGCGGTGCGCGACCTCGGCATCACCGACGTACGTCTCACCGGCGGCGAGCCGTTGCTGCGCCGCGGCCTGGTCGACATCGTGTCGCGGCTGTCCGCGCTGGAGCCGCGGCCGCGGTTGGCGTTGACCTCCAACGGGATCGGGCTCGCGCGCGTCGCCGCGGATCTCGCCGCCGCCGGCCTCGACCGGATCAACGTGAGCCTCGACACGATGCACCGCGCCACGTTCATCGCGCTGTCGCGGCGCGACCGGCTCGACGACGTGCTCGCCGGTCTCGACGCCGCGCGCGCGGCCGGCCTTGCGCCGGTGAAGGTCAACACCGTGCTCATGCGCGGCATCAACGAGAGCGAGGCGCTCGACCTGCTCGACTACTGCCTCGAGCACGGCCTGCAACTGCGATTCATCGAGCAGATGCCGCTCGATCCGCAGCACGGCTGGGATCGCGACGTCATGGTGACCGCCGAGGAGATCGTCGCGACGCTGTCGCAGCGGCACACGTTGACGCCGATCGGTGAGCGCGGCTCGAACCCGGCCGAGCTGTTCCGGGTCGACGGCGGGCCTGCGGTCGTCGGTGTCATCGCAAGCGTCACGAAGCCGTTCTGCGCCGCGTGCGACCGGGTCCGGCTCACGGCCGACGGTCAGGTG
>Ga0157369_10001473_pt1 | contig 28851 bp, 20 predicted proteins | sample C25metaG_FD_113461 | JGI IMG/M metagenome (GOLD analysis project Ga0157369, IMG submission 113461) | Corn rhizosphere microbial communities from Kellogg Biological Station, Michigan, USA - C2-5 metaG | ecosystem: Host-associated > Plants > Roots > Rhizosphere > Soil | place: USA: Michigan... | reverse complement strand
AGGCGGAGTTCGCTCATGGGCATGGTGACGTATGCCTCTTTGGAGAGGCTGGCGAAGAGGCCGCGAACGATTGCATCTTTGTCGGTTCGATCGACGACGACCCAGCCAGCGGCTTTAAAAGCTGCCTGTACGCGATCCTGCGAGCCAATGAGGATGAAGTTGACTCGGTCGCCGGGAGCGTTGTTCGGATCGCTGACGCGGCGCGGGATCGAGTCGATGAGCGATTGAGGAAAGGCCGGCACGTTCACATTCTTGTGAGGCGCAGTTTGCGCGGCAGCGGCTTTGCGCTCAACAGTGACGTGATAGGAGCCTGTGGCCTGATCGAAGCTTGTCTGATTGATGGAAAGAAAGAGGCGACCCGTGACGGGCGCCTGGCTGTTCATCTGTTCGCCAATGAGAAAGGGGCGGGCCGCTTCAATGGATCCGATGCGGCCAACGAGCGCACCGCGTCCGGCGGAGTTGACGGGGAGATTGCGGATGAGGTCAGCGAATCCGCGGGGCAGACCTGCGGGACTGTTTGCCTGCTGCGCATTCGAGTACTGCAGTTGTCCAGTCGCGCTGATGTGCAGGGAGTCTCCGGCGGTGAGATCGATGTTCGTGTCGATCCAGCCGGCTCCGGGCTGGACGTCGAATTCGTGCGTTTGCGCACAGAGGGGAGCGACGCAGAGGATCAGGCTAAAGATGGCAGCGCGGATCATGGCAGTCTCCTTGCGATTGCATCGGAAATGTACCGCTCAACGCCATTCCAGACAAGAGGGTCGAGTTCCATCTTAGTGGGGCTGCTTCCAGCAGCGTCGGATCGGCGCCGCTCTCCACGCTGATTACTGTCCGACCCGGGAAGATCTCAATCGCGCTGGCAGCAGACTTTCACGCACGTCTCGCAGCTGTGCTGTTTCAAAAGGCAAGCTGAAACACGAAGGCCCCCGATTTAACGGGGGCCCTTAAAACCGCATTGGAGCGGGCTATGCTTCCCCTGCGTCTGAATCTGTGTCTTGCCACTCTGGCCGGATTCCAGCAACGCTTGTGGAATCTGGCGGGGACGACGGGGCTCGAACCCGCGACCTCTGCCGTGACAGGGCAGCGCTCTAACCAACTGAGCTACGTCCCCAAAGAAAACCGTTGAAACTTGTTGCGTCAGCAGGCTCGGAAACCAGGGTCTCCGGGACTGCACGAGAGCGCAGTCATTCTGTCGCGCAACACTACTGAGTGTATCAGAAGGCGAGGGCTCCGGGACAGATGGCCCCCGCACTCAGGCCAGACCGAAATCGCACCCCGTCTATTAGGCCGTCCACGCCACCGGACGACTGTTCCGCACAGCCGCCGTAAAGCCCATATCCATTGAAATCCCGCGCACGCACTGCAGCAGGTGGTTGGCAATTGAAGGCAGTTTCTGCGCCGTGACGCGGAACGATGGCCCGGAAACACTGACGGCAGCTACGGGCTGCCGCTGCGCATCCAGCAGCGGAACCGCGATGCACCGCAGACCCTCTTCGAGCTCCTCATCATCCACCGCGTAACCGCGGCGACGAGTCTTCTCAATTTCGGCCCGCAGGGCATCAGCCGAAGCGATAGTACGGTGCGTGAACTTCTCGAAACGCGTACGCCGGATGATGTCGTTGATCCGGTCCTCCGGCAAAAAAGCGAGCATAGCCTTCCCCACCGATGTGCAGTGCACTGGATTGCTCGACCCAATCCTCGTAATCATGCGCACCGAGCGCGCCGGTTCAATCTTATCGATGTAAATGACGCGTGCCTGCTCAAGGATGCACAGGTGCGCTGTCTCTTCCGTTTCCGCTACCAGCCTGCGCAGATGTGGTTGAGCGCGCTCCCGCAAGTCGTATTGCTCAATAGCGCGGTTTCCGAAGTCGAACAGGCGCAGACCGAGACGAAACTTGCCGCTGGTTGTACGCTCCACCATGCGGTGGCGTTCCAGCACCATGAGAAAGCGGTGTGCGGTGCTCTTGTGAAGTTGCAGCGATGATGCTACCTGCGCCAGTCCCAGCGGGACCTCGCTTTCGCCAAGCAGATCAAGTACAGCAAAGGCCCGATCAAGCGCCTGAACCTTGTAAGTCCCCTGAGGGGCTGAGTCTCGCATTCTGGTCCTCTATTCCGTCAGTAAGTACACAACCAGTTTCTCAGGATATGGGACTTACGTCAAGAAAATGGGACGGAACTGCTCCAAAATGAGACGCTTATGCGAACAAACTTCAAGTCAGATTGAAAGTACTCTAGGTATCGCTAGCCCCGGGTCAGGCCGGAACCTCATCTCCCTCGCCTGGCGCGAGGAACAGGTTTTCTTCCAGTCCGTGCTGGCGTGTGTAGAGATCGTAGTAGCGGCCGCCCAGTGCAAACAGCTCTGCGTGATTGCCGCGCTCCACGATTCTTCCCTGCTCCACGACGAGGATCTGGTCCGCTCGCCGGATGGTCGACAACCTGTGCGCGATGACGAATGTGGTCCGTCCCTCCATCAGCTTTGCCAGTCCTGCCTGGATCATCGCCTCCGATTCCGAGTCGAGCGAACTGGTCGCCTCGTCCAGAATCAGGATCCTCGGCTCGGCCAGCAGTGCCCGGGCAATCGAAAGCCGCTGCCGTTGTCCGCCCGAGAGCTTTACTCCGCGTTCGCCAACGATTGTGTCGTACGCCTCGGGGAAGCGTTCGGCAAACTCGTCCACGCGCGCCGTGCGACACGCAAACAGGAACTGCTCTTCTGTTGCTTCCGGCCGTGAAAACATGATGTTCTCGCGTATCGAGCCATCAAACAGAAACGAATCCTGCAAGACCACGCCAAGCTGCGAACGGAAAGTATTCAGGTCCACCCCGGCGAGGTCAATTCCATCCACCAACACCTGTCCACTTGTTGGAGTATGAAAGGCGCAAAGCAGGCTGATGATCGTCGACTTGCCCGATCCTGACGAACCTACCAGCGCGGTAACAGTGCCCGGCCGCGCTTCAAAGCTGATGCCGTGTAGCACCGGCTTGTCCAGTTCGTACGCAAATTCAACATTCTCGAAGCGCACCGTGCCCTCAATCGGCGGCATCTTCGCCTTGCGCAGCGGGTCCTGATTCTCCTCAAGCTCCGACATGATTTCGCTGGTACGATCGAGCCCGGCGAATGCCTCGGTCAATTGCGTGCCGATATTCACCACCTGGAACACCGGCGCAATCATGAAAGCAAGAAACAGGTTGTACTGGAAGTAGGCGCCCGTCGTCCACGTATGCCCCAGCACATTGTGGCCGCCCATCCACATCACCACGCCGGAGACAATCCCAAGCATCGTCGTCGACGCTGCGGAGAGCACGCTGGTCATCGTGAGCGATTTCATCACGTTGTTCAGCAATCGCTCCACGCCGCCTGAAAAGACCGTAGCCTCACGATCTTCGGCGTGATAGCCCTTGATGACGCGCACGCCGCCCAGCGACTCGGTCAGGCGTCCCGTTACCTCGGCATTGATCTTGGCTCGCTCGCGGAAAATCGGCCGGATGGTCTTGAATCCGTACTGCAGAAAGAAGACGAACACCCCCAGGACACTAAACACGGTTAATGTCACGGATGGGCTCAGGTAGAGCAGATAGAGGAACACCATTCCGGCAGTCAGCAGCCCGCCAACAAACTCCACCAGCCCCGTTCCCACCAGATTTCGCACGCCTTCGACGTCGCTCATGATGCGCGCTACAAGTGTTCCGGTGCGGTTCTCGTCGTAATACGAAACCGACAACAGCCCTACATGTCGTTGCACCTGCCGCCGTAATTCAGCGATCAGCCTCTGTCCAGCCTTCGAGAGCAACTGCGTCAATGAAAATGATGTGATTGCCTGCACCAGCATTGCACCGAACACCAGCGCAATGTACATAGGCAACAGCTTCGGCTGTGGATGGTCTGCATTCAGCACCTTATCCAGTAAGGGCTTTGCCGTATAGGGCATCACCAATCCGGCCACTCGGTTCAGGCCCATCAGGCACATTCCGATGAGCAGCAGCCCCTTTCGAGGAGCGATCAGCGCCCATATCTGCGGCCACAGCTTCTTGAGGTTCGGCTTGCGTTTGGGCAGTTCTGCCGCACGTGCACGCGTGTTTCCGCGCGGCGACCGTTCGGCGCCCGGGCCGAAGCTCATCCCATGGCCACGCATGGTTCCCATTCCGTTAGACCTTCCCGGTGCGGCGTGCCGCAATAAACGACCGCACACACAGGACGACGTAGATCAATAACAATCCCGTCATCGTCAGTTTCGACGCCAAGGCAATCATGTCGGGCTGCATACCAGCATGGACCGCATGAAGGTACCCGCGTATTGCTTCAACCGCGCCGCCGATGAAGCCCAGCAAACCTATAGTCACGGCAACGTGCATGAAGAGCTTGCGCCGACCCTCGTCCGGGCTCATCGCCAACAGCCCGAACATTCCCAGGGCTGCCCCGAACCATGTCGGAATCAGTGCGGTCGCATGCTGCGCTCCCGTTCCGAAGTACCCCACCATACCAAGCGCAATCAGCAGAATTGCAACTACAACCGTCACTTTCGCCAAACGGAGCCTCTCCCTGAGGCTGACGTAAAGAATATCAGCCTGATGGATGCGCTGGCCCGCTAGCGCGATTCGGAGATTCAGCGCAATTACCGCTGGATGCGCGCCGAACCACCCTGCGCAAAGGCGCGGACCTGGTCGAGTGTTGCCATGGTTGTATCGCCGGGAAACGTTGTCAGCAACGCACCATGTGCCCATCCCAGCTTCAGCGCAGCTTCCGGAGCCTCGCCCGTCAGAAGCCCGTAAATGAACCCCGCGGCAAAGCCATCTCCGCCGCCAACACGATCGAGCACAGTCAGTTCGGCAGTGGGCGCCGTATAGGTCTGGCCTTCAATCCACGCCACCGCGCTCCAGCTATGCCGATTCGTCGAGTGCACCTCGCGCAGCGTCGTCGCCACAATTTTTACCCTGGGCAGCTTTTTCGTAACCTGGTCCATCATTCCGAAAAATAAGCTCGGATCAAGCTTTGACTTCGCCGCGACCTCCGGGCCCGGGATGCCGAGTCCCTTCTGCAGATCTTCCTCGTTCCCCACCAGTACGTCGACGTTCTCCACGATTTTGCCGATCGTCTCGACCGCCCGCACGTCTCCACCGTGGATCTTCCAGAGCTTTTCGCGGAAGTTGAGATCGAATGAGGTCATCGCGCCGGCGGCCTTCGCTTCACGCATCATCTCCGCAGCCAGTTCTGCTGTCGTGGCCGAGAGAGCCGCAAAGATTCCGCCGCAATGTACCCAGCGCACGCCGCCCGCAAAGATCGTCTTCCAGTCAAAGTCCCCCGGCTTCAACTGAGCCGCCGCTTCGTTGCAGCGGTTGTAGAACACCACTGGACCACGAACTCCAAATCCGCGGTCGCTGTACACCGTCGCCATGTTCGGACCAGTCACGCCATCGTGCTTGAAATGCTTGTAAATCGGCTTCACACCCATCGCCTGCACGCGCTCGGCAATCAAATCCCCGATGGGATAGTCCACCATTGCGGAGACAATCGTACTTTTCAATCCAAAGCAATCGGAGAGATTCGCCGCCACGTTAAACTCCCCGCCGCTCACATGGATCTGGCACTCCGTCGCCTTGCGAAAGGGAATGATCCCGGGATCGAGCCGGTGTACCAGCGCACCCAGCGAAAGGAAATCGATGTCTCCACTTTTGCTGATCTTCAATCCGTCACTCATTCCTGCGGTGCTCCTTTGTTTCAGAACTTCTTTTCGCTTGAACCCGGACGCGATGTGCCCACGTATGTGGCGATTTCTGCCGTGGACCTGGAATCAAACACCCAGCGACTGCTTCAAATCTCCCACCACCTGTTCCGGCGTCCACTCATTCCCGGGATAAAACTTGATCACCTTACCATCACGCCCCACCAGCGTCGTCGACAGCGTGTGAGTAATGGTCTGGTCCGGCGCATTGGTGATTCCTACATCAAAGAACTTCGCCATCTCCGTCAGCACCGGCTTCTCCGGTACCGCGAAATCCCAGTTGGCAAATGCTGTTTTCGCATCGGTCCCAATGTACTCCTCGCCGTAAGCCTTCAACCGCTCCGGTGTATCGTGCTCCGGGTCGAAGCTCACACATAGCAGATGCATCTTCCCCTTCAGCTTTGGATCCGCCGACAATTGCTTCTCAATCGCAGCGAAGTTATGCGTCACCAGCGGACAGAAGTTCGGCAGCGGGCAGCGCGTGTAAATGAACGTGATCAACAGGTCTTTCCCACGAAACTGATTGAGATGAATGATGCGCCCATCCTGGTTGCGCAGCTTGAAATCCGGTACCGCATCACCCGGTGCGGGTACATGGTAGATCGTCGTTGGCTTGTAATCGGGCTTTCCCTGGGCCACCACCACAATATGATCGAGAAACACACTCGCGTCCGACCCCTGCGAGACCAGCACATCGGCCGTGATCAGATCACCTGGATGCAGTTCGGTGAGCACACTCGCATCCTTCAGCTTGTAAGGCATCGTCATCGCATCCATGAAGCCGGGAATCGCTTCATGGTTCAGCGTGACCTCACCCGTCGCCGGTTTCGTCGCGATCACCTTCCCCCGCAACTTGTAGACCTTGTATGAAGAATCTGAAGCGGCAGTTGATGCTCCCTCTTGTGCCTTGTGGCACCCGCCGATCAACACCACTGCCGTCATTGCGAGAACGAGCAATTTCCTTATCACACCTCAGTTTACAACCCGACCTGTTTCCCACATAGAACGCATCGTCGGACGGGCGTATAACGCACATATGGGCATTCAACCAGGGGCCAGTCTCGACGCATGGTTGCGCGAAGGTGGAGTTGTTGTCGCATCCAGCGATCGTGCCGCGCGAGCAATCCAGGCGGACTTCCATCGCCGCCGTCGCGCCGAAGGACTCTCCGCGTGGCCCGCACCAAATGTCGTCGACTGGAAGACCTTCGCCCGCACCTCGTGGGAAGAACACAACACCCAGGGGCTCCTGCTGCTCAATCGCGCACAGGAACTCGCCATCTGGTCGGAAATCGTCCACAGTGATCAGCATCTGCCAACTGCCCTCCCGTCGTCCGCTCGCCGACTTGCGGAAATGGCGATGGAGGCTCATGATCTCGTCTGTTCCTACGCGCCGCGCCTCCTTCGTGAGTCTGCTCGCGCCGGCTGGGATCGCGATGCTGGAGCATTCAGTGGATGGCTCTGCGAATTCAACAAGGTATGCAACAAAGGCAGCTTCGTAAGCTCCAGCCGAGTGCCCCTCGAGTTGATCGCGATTCTTCGCGCGGAATCCGTCGCGCGGCCAACCCTTCTGCTTGCCGGCTTCGATCGCATTCTCCCCATCCAGCGCGAACTGTTCGAGGCATGGGGCTCAGCGCAGATAGCTGAACCCGGAGAAGCTCTCGCCGTGCCGCTCTTCTATTCTGTGCGCGACAGCCAGACGGAACTAGAGTTGTGCGCCTCCTGGTTTTATCGGCAACTCGCTTCCAACGATGGCATTCGCCTCCTCGTAGTCACGCAAGATCAGGCCAGGCGGCGCGGTGAGATCGAACGTGCGTTTCTCCGCTTCAACCCTCCTGGTCAGCCGCCCGCCTTCGAGTTCTCCCTCGGCATTCCGCTGACGGGCATCCCGTTCGCGCGCTCCGGTCTTTTGCTGCTGCGATGGCTGCAGGGCGCCCTTACCGAAACGGAACTCGACTGGCTCTTTGCGAGTTCCTTCGCTGCATCTCCCGAGGAGTCATCCGCACTGCAATCCTGCATGCGACTGCTGCGCCGCAAGGATCTGCAACGCGTGCGATGGTCTTTGGAAAGCTTCCTCAATCAGGCGCCGATCTCGTCTGTTCTGCCGCGTGACTGGGTCCGCCGCATGATCAGCGCCCAGCGTAGCCTCAGGGCGGTTTCTCACACGCAGAATCCGATCGAATGGGCGGATAGAGTTCCGCATCTGCTCACGACGATTGGCTGGCGTGGCTCTCTGCCCCAGAGCAGCGTTGAGTTCCAGGCTCAGCGCCGCTGGACACAGGCACTTGATACCGCTGGCTCGCTTGGCTTCAATTCTCGTCGCATGACGTGGTTGGAATTCCTTGCCGAACTTCAACACGCGGCAGAAGACATCCTATTCGCTCCGCAATCTGTGGACGCGCCCATTCAGATTGCTGGGCCCGCAGAATCCGCCGGACTCACCGCAGACGCCATCTGGTTTCTCGGAGCCGACGAGGACTCCTGGCCCGCCGTCGCATCCACGCATCCATTCCTGCCCCTTCACGTTCAACGTGAGTTCGGAATGCCTCACTCCTCGCACCTGGAAGACTGGGAATTCTCCGCAATCATAACCAGACGTCTGCTCGCATCCGCACCGTCGGTTCAGTTCAGCTTTGCTCTACAGAAAGAAGATCTTGAATCCAGCCCCTCGAGGGTCATCGAACAGTTTGCCGGCCACGCCGAGGCAATTCCACCCGGCCTGATTCCGCCACCCTACGACGAACCCATCGCAATTGTTGCGGAAGACTTCAGCACGAAGCCCTATGCCGGCAGTCATCTGCACGGAGGCTCAGCAGTTCTCTCCTCGCAATCTCAATGCCCCTTCAAGGCCTTTGCAACGGCTCGCCTCTCCGCGGAGACTTGGGATATGGCCGAGCCCGGCCTGACCGCAAAGCAGCGTGGCCAGATTTTGCACGACGTGTTGCGCTCGATCTGGTCGGGACATCGCCCCGGAATTCGAACTCATCAAGAGCTGCTCGCGATTACAGACTTGACAAAATTCGTTCGCACCCACGTGAAAGCCGCTATGGAGGCGGAAGTTCCTGCTCACGTACGTGAACAGATGCCGGCCATGTACCTCGATCTCGAGGAAACCCGCGTCGTTCGCCTTGTTACGGAGTGGCTCCAGTTCGAGAAGACCCGCATTCCCTTCACTGCCGAGGCAACCGAGACGCGGAGCACAGTCACGCTCGCCGGACTCACGCTCAATCTTCGCCTTGACCGCGTCGACCGCCTCCATGATGGTTCGCAACTTGTGATTGATTACAAGACCGGTAATCCTGATCCCAAGTCCTGGGATCTCCCGCGCCCTGATGACGTCCAGTTGCCTTTGTATAAGGTCTTCGGACTCGAGCCCCTTCAACCGTCTCTATTCGACAGCCACGGCGGCCCCGCCGGCGGAGGCCTGGTGTTTGCCCGCGTGCGAACGGGCGACACTTGCTTCGCCGGCCGTGTCGCGGACGCAAGAGGCACAATCAATTCAGAGCTGAGCGGTAACACCTCGCTCGTAAAGCGCAAGCTCACCGCCACCGAGGAGTCAGCCTGGCAAGGCTACATCGAAAAGCTCGCTCGGGACTTTATCAACGGACGCGCGGAAATCGACCCGCGCGATTACCCGGAGACCTGCGAACGCTGCGGCCTGCAGCCCGTCTGCCGCATTCAGGAGCCCGAAAATCGCGCCCGCTTCGAGCAGCAGGATTCGGAGGCTAACAGTGCCGCCGAAGAATAGCTCCGGGCTTCCTTTCCCGCCCGATCAGCCCCAGCGCATTGCTGCGCTCGATCCGCAACGCTCCGTAATTGTGCAGGCCCCCGCAGGCTCTGGCAAAACCGATCTCCTCACTCGCCGCTTCCTTCGGCTCCTAGCCGACGTTGACGATCCGAAACAGATCGTCGCCATCACCTTCACCAAGGCCGCGGCAGCCGAGATGCGGCACCGCATCCTGGCTGAACTTGCAAAAGCCGCTGCACCTACATTCACTGGTCCCGCCGTCGATGAATCGTCGATGGAGGCCCTCGCCGCGCGCGCACTCGAGCACTCGAAGAAACTCGACTGGAGACTGCTCGAGCTATCCTCGCAACTTCGCATCTCCACAATCGATTCCTTTTGTCGCGATCTCGCTATCCAGCAACCGATCCATTCCGGCATCGGCAACGACCTGCAAATCACCGAACGACCAGCTGAACTCTATCGAATTGCCGCCCGTGCCACGCTCGAGAAACTTGGAGATCCGGCGTATCCCAACCTGAGCGATGCCATCCGAGATCTTCTCCTCTGGCGCGATAACGGCTGGAAAGAGCTCGAGGATCTCCTTATCAGGATGCTTGGCCAGCGCGACCGATGGATGCTCGACATCGTGCTCAGCCATAAGCCGGATTGGGAGCTTCTCCGCGAGCGGCTCGAACGGCCGATGGCCAACGCTGTGCGCAAATCTCTGAACCATCTGGAAGAGCTGCTCACGCCCGACGATCGCGCTGAAGCGCACGAACTTGCCCAGTTCGCGTGTGCTCACGGCCCGAGCGAAAAGTATCGCGGACTCGCCGAACTTGCCGAATTTCCTACTGGCCCGCATGCGGATAACGAGTCTCTCGAGGAGGCCCGCAGCGCATATCTCTGCCTGGCCAATCTGCTTCTGAAGAACGACGGCGTGCTGCGACGCAAAATTGACAATCGCCTCGGATTTCCGAAGGAGCATCTCGATGAAAAACTCCGCATGGAGGACCTGCTGGGAAGGCTGGCGGAAGTTGAGGGGCTCGAAGACACGCTTGCTGCCTGGCGGAAACTTCCGCCCGCCCGCTACACCGAGGATGATTGGCAGATCATTCGCGCCAGCTTCCTCCTCCTGCGCCATGCTGCCGCCGAACTCAAAACTGTATTCGCCGAAGCCGGCGCTGTCGACTTCACTGAAGTCGCGCAGATTGCAAAGCAGGTTCTGCGCGGTGAGGACAACCTGCCCAGCGACGCCGCGCAGGCTGTTGCCGACGATATTCGTCATCTGCTCGTCGACGAGTTCCAGGATACGAGTCGCCGTCAACATGAGTTCATCACCGCGCTCATCGAAGCATGGCCCGACTCCGCCGGACGCACCATCTTCGTTGTCGGCGACCCCATGCAGTCGATTTACTTCTTCCGTGATGCGGAGGCGGAACTCTTTCGCCGCGTCACGGACCTCGGATTCGAACTCAGTGACGGCGAGTCGTTTCCGCTGCATTCTGTTGCGCTCTCTGCTAATTTCCGTTCCGATCCCGCACTCGTGTCGGATCTGAACCAAGGCTTCGCGCGGGTGTTTGCAGTCAATGATGGCAGCGGAATCGAGTTCGCGCACGCTGAACCCGCACGCGCACCCGATCCTCGTCCCGGGAGACGACTCAATCTGCATGTCGACTTCATTCCGCAGGCCAGGGGAGGCAGCTCCGCGAACCCGGCCGCAGTGCAGGCGAGACAACAGCTGGCGGCTCAGCGCGAGTCAGTTCGCAAATCGCAGCTCAATCGAATCGTCACTCTCATCCGCAGCCACCTCGATCGAATCGAAAAGGCGCGCGCCGCAGGACAGAAATATCGTGTGGCAGTTTTAGGACGAGCACGTACCGCGCTCGCACCCGTTGCATTGGCTCTGCGCGAAGCTGGAATTCCCTTCCGAGCTGTCGAACTGGAAAGTCTTCGCGACCGCCCGGAAATTCTGGACGCTGTCTCGCTCACTCGGGCGCTCTTCAACCCGGAAGACCGTGTGGCGTGGCTCGGTGTGCTGCGCGCACCCTGGTGCGGTCTGAGCCTCGCCGAACTGCACACCATTGCAGGAATGGACGAAGGCTCGCGATCCAACTCTCCAATTCCGCAGCTTATCCACGAGCGGCTCCATCTGCTTCCAACAGATTCGCGCAAAGCTCTTGAACGCGTGCTTGCCGTGTATACATCTGCTGAACACTTGCGCGCGAAGCATTCAACCGCTTCAACTGGCACGTTGATCCAACAGGTCTGGCGCGCCCTTGGCGGCGATCACTGCGTCGACGGTGCAAGCCGGGCGAATCTCGACCTGTTCTGGAAACTGCTTGACAGGCTTCCCAACGGTGAACTGGATCTCGTCGGCCCCGCTCTCGATGCAGCGCTCGAAGACCTCTGCGCCATGCCCGATCCGGCAACCAGTACCGAATGCGGCGTCCAGCTCATGACGATTCACAAATCCAAGGGTCTTGAATTTGAGGTCGTCATCATTCCCGACCTGCAGGCACAGGGTGGTCGCGGCGGCGTCGAACTTCTCTCCTGGCTCGAACGCGGCCTCGCCGAACCCGGCCAAGACGGAGAGCTCACCGAGTTCCTCATCGCACCGGTTCAATACAAGGGAAGCGACCCCGGCGCGGCGAAGCGCTGGGTCGAGCGTGCCCGCCGCGATCGCGAAACTCAGGAGATGCGTCGCATTCTCTACGTTGCCGCTACACGAGCCCGCGAAGAGCTGCACCTCTTCGCGCAACCTGCCTACAAGGTCGAAGCTGACCGCAGCCAGACACTTCTTGAGCCCTCTGATTGCCTCCTTGCCACAGCATGGCCCGCCGTTGGTGATGAAATCCAGGCACGCTTTGATGAGTGGAGCCGCTCCGCGCAGCCGCCGATTCCAACTACCACCGAGCTCATCATCGATTCGATTGCCGCTGGCCGAGACAACCTCCTCATCATGCCCGCCCCGGCAAAGCCGACCATCGTTCGCCGTCTTCCTCCAGACTTTCAATCCGCAGCAGCAGAGACAATCCAGCGGCCCCTTGCACCTGGCGTCATTGGCCTCGGCGATCCGGCAAACTACGTTCGCCATGAAGGCGGCCTTCTCTCCCGAGCTCTCGGCAATGCAGTGCACAGGCTGCTCGAGCAGCTAAGCCGGTTGCGTACAACACTCGACTGGGATGCCGCGCGGCTAAGACTCGAGGAAAGTCGTTCCCGCATCATCAACTCAATTCGCGCCTCAGGAATTCCCGCGGCAGAGGCAGACAAGATTGCTGCGCGCGCATTCGAGTCGGCGATTCAGGCATCACGCGATCCGCAGGGGCAGTGGATACTTTCACCGCACACCGAGGCGGCAAGTGAGTCCGGATGGGCCGGCCTCATCTCCGGCAATCTCCACCAGATCCGCATCGATCGCCTCTTTCGTGCCGGTCCCTCGCCTCTTGAAGAAAGCGACTCCGCACTTTGGATCATCGACTACAAGACAGCGCATGCCGACGATCTCGACGTGTCATCCGCCATCTCCGCAATGCGCATAGCGTTCGCGCCCCAGCTTGAGACGTACGCCACGATCCTGCGCAATCTGCACAGATCCGCCATTCCGATTCGCGCCGGCCTCTACTACCCGCGCATGTCGGTGTTTGACTGGTGGGAAATCTAGCGCGTGTCGCGCACCGCACCCAGGCCTATCGATCGCATCAGCTCCAATGCGTTGCTCGTCTTCACCACACCCGGTTTGATCTTGTAATCGAAAATCAGTTTTCCATCTTCCAACCGATCCTCGAAGTGGCAGTTCACGGCGCGACCGGCCATCGTGTTCGGAATTTCCGCAAGCGCCAGATCATGCGTACTCACAATGCCGATCGCTCCCCTGCCCATCAGGCTGCGCACAATCAGCCGCGTTCCTTCAAGCCGGTCATGGGAGTTCGTACCCGAAAGCAGCTCGTCCATCAGGAATAGCACCGGCACCGCACCGGCCGCGAGATCCTCAGCCACTTTCAGCCGCCGAATTTCCGCGTAGAACCGCGACGTTCCACCCGAAAGCGAATCGAGCACGCAGATCGACGCCGCTACCGCAAGTGGAGATATTTTCAAAGATTTCGCTCGCACGGGCGCACCGCACTGTGCCAGAACCGCATTCACCCCCACGCTGCGAATGAACGTGCTCTTCCCCGCCATATTCGGCCCGCTCAGCACCATCAACTGTAAACCGTCGCCAAGCTTCACATCGTTGCGAACGGCCTTGTCTGCGGGAAGGAGCGGATGCGCCATCTCCAACGCCTCAAACAACGGCCCACTCTCAACAAGCTCGGGCAGCACGTCCGCCGGATGTTCAAACGCATAAGCAGCGAGCGCAGTCAGCGCTTCGAATTCTCCAACTTCATCCAGCCATGTTCGAATCTGCGGTCCAAATTCCAGCTGCCATTTCTCCGCAAGGAATACGCATTGCGCGCTCCAGAACGTAACCACATCGAGCAGCCGCATCGCTGGATTCCGTCTTGACTCGAGATACCCGACAATCCGGTCCAGCCTGCTGATCGCTTCGGACGGGACAAAATCGGCACGCTTTAAACGCGTTTGAATCTCCTTGAGCTTTGCGGCACCAAACTGCCCGTGATCAATCAGGCGCAGCACGCCCGCAAGCAAGTCGAGGTTGTGTGTTGCCTCTTCGATTCTCTCCGCAGCCTCGTCCCAGCGTGCGTGGATCCGGTGTGCCCACGCTAGATTCAGAGCCGAAATCGCGAGTGCTAATGTACCCAGACCCCAAACACCCCAGGCCACCACGCCAGCAACCCATAACAGCGCCAAAACTGTACTTGTTATGCGAATGGCCGTGCCAGTCAGGATTGGCTTGCGCTCTCCCCAGCTCGCCAGGGCCTCGGGATGTACACCGGCCCGCACTGTCTCGCCAATGCAAAACAGTTGCTCGCGCAGCTTGATTCTCGCCGCCAGATCTCGAATGGCTTCATGGCGTGCGAGTATCTCCTTCGCCGGTGCAGGATTCAGCAGCCAGCTTGCCAGCGTCTCTTCGCCGGCTCTTGTCCGCGCAGTGCACAGCAATTCAAACAAGGATGCCTGCCCAAAGAGATCAAGATCGCGCGAGTACGGATGTGCCGGATCGAGAAACCGGTCTCCTGTCTCTCCTTTTCCAATCCACTGATCGTTGATGCGTGCAAGACCGCGTTCAAAAAACTCGATCGCTCTTGCTCTTGACCGGATCCGTTGCAACCTCTTCTCATGCAGGACTGCAAGAAACACAAATCCACCCGCAGGCAGCACCAGCATCCAAAGCAGCTTTGTGTAATAGAGGAGGGCAATTGCGGAAACTATCGTGACAAACGCAATGGCTACTTTTGCGTACCCGAGCGTTCTCTCTTGCTTTTGATCAACCGCCTGAGAACGCTTGAGTTCCCTTAGCTGTGTTGAATACAGCTCCGTGGGATTACTTTTACTTGGTTCCGACTCGCTCGCACCCATCACGAACAAGACTAACGCACCTAAGCTGCGGGTGCTGCTTCAGGGTCTGCCTGCAGCCTCGGTCGCTCTTTTCTGTTCCATCACGCTCTTGTGGTGACGCACGTCCGCGCCCTGGATCCAGAAGATCACGTCTTCGGCTATATTCGTGGCGTGGTCTGCCACACGTTCCAGCGCGCGGCAAATCATCAGCGCATTCAGCGCCTGGGGAGCTACGTGGCTCTGCTCCTCCATCAGTTTTGTGAGCGATTTGTATGCTGCGCGATTCATCGTATCTACAGCATCGTCCATGGTCAGCACCGCGCGCGCAAGTTCCGGATCGGCATCAATAAACGACTGCAAGCTCTTCCGTACCATCTCCGCCGACAGCGTCGCCATCCTCGGAATATCCACCGGCAGTTCCGGAATCGCGGGCATCTGCTCCATGTTGCGCACCCGCTCGCTGATGCTCTTGGCCGCGTCGCCCACGCGCTCCAGATCGGCATTGATTTTGATCACGCTGAGGATGAAGCGCAGATCAATGGCCATCGGCTGTTCCATTGCCAGCAGATCAAGTGCTTCCTGATCAATGTCGCGCTCCAGGCGATTGATAGCAACTTCACTCCGGCTCACCAAGTCGCAGATCGACAGATCGCGAACGCGATAGGCCTCAATGGCTCGCTGGATCGCCTGCTCGGCCAGCCCCGCCATAACCAACAGGTTTTCCTTCAACTGATCGAGACTCTGTTGAAAGCGAATCCGTGTCATCCGAACCTGCCTGTGATGTAATCCTCAGTACGCTTGTCGCTGGGGTTCGTAAAGATCTTGTGAGTCGAATCGAACTCCACCATGCGCCCGTTCAGAAAGAAGCCCGTCTTCTCGGCCACGCGGGCTGCCTGCTGCATGTTGTGCGTCACAATCACGATAGTGTACTGCGATTTCAACTGAAAGATCAGGTCTTCTATTTTCGAAGTAGATACCGGGTCCAGCGCCGAAGCCGGCTCATCCATCAGCAGCACCTCCGGGTCAACCGCGAGCGCGCGCGCAATGCAGAGCCGCTGCTGCTGACCGCCGGATAAGCTTGCTCCCGACTTCGATTTCAGATCGTCCTTCACCTCGTCCCAAAGCGCCGAGTTCTTCAGCGAACGCTCAACAATCTCGTCAAGGGAACGTTTATTGCGGTAACCGTTCAGCTTCAACCCTGAAGCGACATTGTCATAGATCGACATCGTCGGAAACGGATTCGGCCGCTGGAAAACCATCCCGACGCGCCGCCTAATCTCCACGGGCTTGGCGTCGTTGTAAATATCCATCTGGCCAATGCGCACGGTACCGGTCACGCGCGCAATGGGATTGGTTTCGTGCATCCGGTTGAGGCACCGCACAAAGGTGCTCTTACCGCATCCCGACGGCCCGATCAGCGCCGTCGCATGATTCGCAGGGATATTCAGGTTGATGTCCTGCAGCGTGTGATTCGTGCCGTACCACGCGTTCAGGTTTGTCACCTCGATGCCGACGCCCACCTAACTTGCCCCTTTCAAAACTCCGCGGCTGGTTACGTACCGCACCAGCGAAACGGCCAGCACGATCAAGAGAATCAGGACCAGTGCACCTGCCCACGCAAGACGATGCTGATCTTCGTACGGCCCGGTTGCATACACCCAGATCTGCAATGGCAGAGCCTCGATCGGTTGATTCGGATTCGTGCTCCAGAACGCATTGCCCAGCGCCGTGAAGATAAGCGGAGCCGTTTCGCCTGCCACCCGCGCAAACGCGAGCATGCAGCCAGTGATGATGCCCGGCGATGCCGTCTTCACGGTGATCGACAGGACCGTCCGCCAGTAGGAAAGGCCGAGCCCGAGCGCCGCCTCCCGAATCATGTTTGGCACCATCAGAAGCATCTCTTCGCTGGTTCGAGCCACCGTGGGAATCATCATGATCCCCAGCGCCACTCCACCGGACAGCGCCGAAAAATGTTTCTGCGGAATCACGATCAGTGAATACGCAGCAAGCCCCATCACGATGGACGGCACACCATTGAGCACATCCGCTGTAAATCGCACCGCATTGGCGAGCTTGGTTCCGCGCCCAAATTCGGCAAGATAGATGCCCGCGCCAATCCCAATAGGAACACCGATCACGCTTGCAATTCCCAGCAGAACACCGGAACCCACGATGGCATTCGCCATACCGCCGCCGGACTCGCCCGCAGGCGCCGGATCCTTGAGAAAGAAATTGACATTCAGGGAACTCGCGCCTTTCAGCAGCAGATAGATAAAAATTGCGACCAGCGGCACCACCACCAGCGCGGTCGCCAGCACAGCCAGGCCGGTGACCACATGATCGGCCGCTGTCCTGTATTTCGATCGAAGTCTGAATGCGTTGCTTCCCATCGATTTCGCCGTTCCCTGATTGCTAGTACCTCACACCTGACCCTTGCTACCTGAATACCCGCTTCAATGCGCTCTTGCCGGTGCCCCGCGCGTGACCATCCAAACCAGCAGTCGCGCAAGGGCATTCACAATAATCGTGACGACAAAGAGCGTCAGACCGATTTCGATCAATGCGCTGCGATGAAGGTCGCTTACAGCCTCTGCAAACTCATTTGCGATCACCGATGCCATCGAGCTGCCGTTTGCGAGCAGTGACTTGCTGATCTCGGCCGTATTGCCGATCACCATCGTCACAGCCATTGTTTCGCCCAGCGCACGCCCCAAGCCAAGGATCACCGCGCCCACGATTCCGATACGTGCATTGCGCAACACGCCCATCCGGATCATCTCCCAGCGTGTCGCCCCTAGCGCCAGCACCGCTTCGCGCTGCGAGTGTGGCACGGCGGTCATTACCTCTCGCGTAAGCGATGAAATGATCGGCAAAATCATGATCGCCAGGATCACGGCGGCCGCTACATAGCCCAGCCCGGTCGGATTATCCGGTTTGAACAGCCCCGTCCAGCCGAGATATTTGATCAGCAGCGGATTCACATGTTCCCTGAGCAGCGGAACCAGCACGAATACCGCCCAGAGACCGTAGATGATGCTTGGAATCGCAGCCAGCAGCTCCGTGATGAATGCCAGCGGACCACGCAGGAACCGTGGACACATTTCCGTCAGGAAAATTGCGAGCCCCACAGCCAGCGGAACAGAAATCAGCAGCGACAAAAACGACGAGACCAATGTGCCGTAAATAAACGGAAGAGCGCTGAACGAGCCGTTAACCGGATCCCAATATGTGGGTTCTCCGCTGTAGCGATCGTGTCCCGGCGTATGGAAAAAGAACTTAAAACCGAACTGGTGCCAGGCCTGACCGGACCGCATCATCAGTTCCGACAGGATCAGCACCACAATTCCAAAAATACTCAGGGCACATAGCACCATCAGGAAATGGAAGACGCGATCCGCAACAGCCGAGTTTCCGCGCGAGTTCAGGAACTGCCTGACCGCGGAGATTTCCGTCCTGGGCGGCTCTGCCACTCGTTCCGGGATCGAAACCTTTGGCGGAGTTGGAGTTGGCGGTTGAGAGACGCGTATCTCTGGCACTGGAAGTGTCACCGTTTGTAGGCTACCCGGGAAAGATGAATAGGAGGTTACAGCACTGCTAAATCCAGCACATAGAGGGTGCTGCCCGCGACCGTCCTGCCGTCTTCGCCGCGACAGACCTCAATTCTCTCTCGGGTTCGATGCTTCTTTGGTCTTTCCCAAGCGGTCTGCTCACCGGCAATTTACGTCTCGTTCAAAATACCGGATCCGTTCCGGTAAGCTTATGTGCTGGAAAACCTTCAGGTTTACTTATGCGTTCAACTGCTCTGCTTCTTGCCCTCACTCTTGTGCCTCTCGCCGCCGCGGCCCAGACGCCCGCGCAGCCCGACCCTGTCCATCGCGATTGGAAAGCCGCCTGGGTGACGCACCCCACGGCTCCCCTCCGTGAACCCCTGGTCCTTCACTTCCGCCGCGCGCTCGAACTACCGTCGGTACCGTCCAGCTACTTCGTCCGCGTCTCGGCCGACAACCGATTCATTCTCTTCGTCAACGGCAACCGCGTTGGCGACGGCCCTGCCCGCGGCGACCTCACCCACTGGCGCTACGAGCGCTTCGACCTTGCGCCGTTCATGAAATCCGGCCACAACCTCGTCACCGCGACCGTATGGAATTTCGGCGTCTACGCCCCGATCGCGCAGATGAGCGACCGGACCGCCTTTCTCCTTGAGAGCGAAGCCACTGGAGCGACTGGGATCAGCACCCCAAAGGATTGGCTCGTCGAAGAGGAACCTGGAGTGCATCCACTTGGCCGCGATAAAGTCACGTTGCAAGCCTACTTTGCCTCAGGCCCCGGCGAAGAAATGGACGCCGCGAAATATGACTGGACCTGGAACTCCGACGACCAAAACAAGAATTGGGTGCCCGTCGGCACTCCCATGCGGGACAGCGTCTTCCCGGTAAATGAGGCTCACTCGGCCGATACCACCGGCGACAACCCCTGGGGCCTGATTCCTGACGAGTTGGCGCATATGGAGTACACAGAAACTGATCCCGGCAATCTCGAAACCGCTCAAATTCCTTCAGGCACTACGATCTACCGAGGTTCAAACAGCGAGGAATTCATTCACGTATGGGAACGAATCGCAGGATTTCCGAACAAATCGATTGGAGTAAATCGGAATAGCCACATTCGCCTCACGCTCGATCGCAAAAGCCTGACTACCGCGTACCCCGAGCTCATCGTTTCGGGCGGCAAGGGCTCCCACATCGTCCTCACCTACTCCGAAGCCCTTTACGACGACAAGAAGCAAAAGGGCGATCGCGACGCGATTGCCTACACCGACGCGAATGGCATGCAACACCCTCGCATAGCCCTCGGCCTCACCGACAGTTTCCTCCCTGACGGCGGCCCACACCGCGTCTTCATGCCTCTCTGGTGGCGAACCTGGCGCTACCTCGACCTCGATATCACCACCGGCTCCGACCCGCTCACCCTCGATTCGCTAAAGGCGTATTTCACCGCCTACCCCTTTGAAGAACGCGCCAAATTCGAATCGGGCCAGCCCGACCTCGACAAAATCTGGGAGATCAGCTGGCGCACCGCACGTCTCGACGCCCACGAAACCTATATGGATACGCCCTACTACGAGCAGCTCCAGTACATCGGCGATACCCGTATCCAGGCCCTCATCTCGTACACCGTGGCAGGCGATGACCGCCTCGGCCGCCAGGCTCTTATGGCCTTCGATCAATCCCGCATTCCAGAGGGCATCACCCGTAGCCGCTACCCCAGTTCGCTCCCGCAGAACATTCCCACCTTTTCGCTGATCTGGGTCGGCATGCTCCACGACTACTGGATGTACCGCCCCGATCCGCAGATCGTCCGCGATTCCCTGCCCGGCACGCGTGGCGTCCTCACCTGGTTCGCCAAATACGAGCACACTGACGGCCTGCTCGGCGAACTGCCCTGGTGGAGCTTCATCGATTGGGTCTCCAAAGGCGAGATTCCCACCTACGATTCGAACCACGAATCGTGCATGACCACCCTCGAATACCTTGGTGCTCTCATCGATGCCGCCGATCTCGAAAAGAACCTCGGAGACCCGGTTCTAACCAAACGCTACGAGGCCCGGCTCAACCACGTCCGCTCCGGCATCGCGAACATGTGCTGGGTGCCCTCCCGCGGCATGCTGGCCGACAACTCCGATCAGAAAGTATTCAGCCAGCAAGCGAATATCCTCGGCGTTCTTTATGACGTCATTCCCAAGGAGCGGCAGCAGGATGCGCTCCGCCAGATCCTGGCCATCGAACCCGGAACCACTCCTGACGGCGTTATGTCAGCCTCCTACTACTTCCGCTTCTACCTGGCGCGCGCGCTGGACCACGCCGGCCTGGCGGACGAATACCTGAAGTCGCTCGACCCCTGGCGCAAGCTCCTGCCCTTGCACTTCAGCACCTGGCCGGAAACTCCTGGAGACACCCGTTCCGATTCCCACGCCTGGTCCGCCCACCCCGTTTACGACATGCTTTCGCTCGTGGCAGGCATCGAGCCGGCCAGCGAAGGCTTTGCAAGCGTCCGCATAGCTCCTCACCTGGGTTCTCTCGACCACCTGACCGCGACCTTTCCCCACCCACAGGGCGATATAAAGGTGCAATACCGTCGTACGGGGTCCGGCCTGGACGCCACCATCAACCTGCCCGGCATCCTGACGGGCCGTTTCCTGCTTTCTGGTAAAGAATGGGAACTTAAACCCGGAGCCAATCACATCCAGGCCCCTTGAAAGCCGGGCTTGTCGTACTTAGTACCTTAAGAAAATCGATGTATCACCCGTCAAAGAGAGGTTCCGCGATGCCACCAAACGTGCTACAACATCGAACATGGCAAGAAGTAAGAACACAGAGCCATCCGGACACGTCAATCTAAGAACGCTTGCTGATCACCTGGAGCTTTCGCAGACTACAGTTTCCCTGGTTCTCAATAATTCTCCATCGGCGAAGTCTATCCCGCAGGAAACGCGTAACCGGGTTCTTGAAGCCGCTACTCGCCTGAACTACAGGCCGAATTACTTCGCGCGTTCGCTTCGGCAAAGCCGTTCCATGTCCGTTGGCGTACTTGCGCCCGACCTGAGCGAAGGCTATTTCACTCGGGTAATGAGCGGCGTTGTCCGGGAACTGACAAGCGCAGAGTACTTTTATTTCACTGCCTGCCATGACTGGAAAAGTGAGTTGATTGAGCAGTATCCTCGCATGCTAGTGGAGCGCGCAGTTGACGGCTTCCTCCTGCTCAATACGCCCGCGGACCAAATTGCAGTACCCGTTCCCGTTGTCGCTATTTCCGCGCACAGCCCCGTCGAGAACGTAACCAATATCGTTCTCGATCACCACAAGGCCGTTGAGATCGCGCTGAAGCATCTCTTTGAGCTGGGGCACCGTCGCATCGCGTTTATGCGCGGGCCCAAGGCTATCCCCGACTCCGACTATCGCTGGCACAGCATTGAGCAGGTCGCCGGCGAAATCGGCCTTCACATCGCCCCTGAGCTCGTCGTTCGCATCGACGCATCCGGGTGGTCCAGCAAAACCGGCGAGCATCCCATGGCGCCTGAAATCGGCTACAAGCCCATGCAGTCGCTGCTCGCAAAAACGAAGGACTTCACCGCAGCCTTCTGCTTCAACGACATTTCCGCAATCGGCGCTATCCGCGCACTCAAGGACGTTGGTCTTCGCGTGCCCGAAGATGTTTCCGTTGTCGGCTTCGATGACATCCAGTCTGCTGCCTACTCGACACCATCGCTGACCACGGTCCGCCAGCCGCTCTTTGAGATGGGCCAGCGTGGCGCGAAGATACTGCTCGACCGAATCGCAAATCGCGAAGCAGAATACCCGTCCGAGGTTGTCATGGAACCGGAGTTAGTGGTTCGCGAGTCAACCGCCGCTGCCAATGGCCGGCACATCGCCTGACAGTTAAATCTGGCCGCAGAGGGACTGGAACCAGCGGCTGATGTACACCTGCGCATGAGCCTCGCCGCAGTAGTGGCGCGCATGGGGTTTGTCCGCGGACTCCTTCGTCCACTTGAAGATCGTGAGTTGCGCATCGCTGCAGTGGATCACAATCCAGCGCACCGGCTTCTCGCTCTCCTCGTCACAGATCTCGCATCGATATATGGTGTCGATCACCAACAACCTCCAAAAAAGTAGTTCTTACCTTTTGTGCCTAGTCCCTCAGGCCCTAGTCCCGAGTCCCTACTCCCTCGTCCTATTCCAGCATCTGCAAATCCAGCGGTGGCTCCAGTAAACATTCCATTTTTTCGATTTCGGTGAGCGCCCGTTTCAGCGCCGATGACTTGCACGGCTCCACGGTCACCACAAACGGAAGCGCTTCCGCCGGATAGCCGGGTTTCTGCACGATCGCCCGGATATTGATTCGCTCTCGCGCCAGCGCCGTTGTAATCTCCGCCACAATGCCGGGCCTGTCCACTACAAGAAAGCGGACGTAGTGGGGTACCTCAAACTCCGCCCCGATTTTCGCCGGCACCGAAGGAATCGCCACCCTTCGTGACCCGTGGGCCAGGGCAAGCAGATCGCTGACCACCGCCACCGCCGTGGGATGCCCTCCAGCGCCATGCCCGGAGAACACCACATCTCCGCCGTAACGCCCTGTCAGAATCACCATGTTCTCGGTTCCGCGCGACCAGGCCATCGGCGAATTCCGGTCGACCAGCATTGGCCCAACAGTCGCCGCGACTTCACCAGCCACCTCTTCGGCCCGCGAAACCTGCCGAATCGTGCAATTCAGATCGCGCGCATAGCTGAAGTCGACTGCCGAGACACTTGTGATCGGCTGCGGCACAATTTCGTCCGGATCCACCACCACGCGAAGCGCCAGTCTCATCAGGATGGCCAGCTTCGATCGGGCATCGAACCCGCCCACATCCTCGGTGGGATCGGCCTCCGCATATCCCTTTGCCTGCGCCTCAGCCAGCACTGCGGCATACTCCGCACCAGCCTCCATCTTGCTCAGGATGAAGTTGCACGTGCCGTTCAGAATCCCTTCCATCCGCCGGATATGATCGCCCGCGAGCCCCTGCTCCAATGCGGGGATAACAGGGATTCCCCCCGCCACGGCCGCGCCATACTTCAGGTGCCCGCCCTTCTGCGCTGCCAGTCTCTCCAACTCGACGCCATGGTAGGCGATCAGCTTCTTATTCGCCGTCACCACGCTCTTGCCGGCCTCGATAGCGCGCCTCACCCACGTGCCAACGGGGTCCAGACCGCCCACGAGTTCCACAATCACATCCACATCAGAAGCGAGCACCCGCTCCCAGTCCTCGCTCCACACCACGCTGTCCGGCACCCAATCCGCCTTTTTGCGGGCGACGTTGCGGTTGTAGATGTGCGTCAGTTCCACTCCATCAGGCTTCGACTCCAGCAGAATCCGCGCCACGGAACTGCCTACCGTCCCGAACCCGAACAGCGCAATGCGCAAGGGTGGACGGCCATTGGATTCAACGGCGGAATATTTCTCAGAGACAGAGCTTTTCGCTTCTAACGGCATCAAATCCTTCAATCGGGCAAACTGGAATTCGGATGCATCGATGATACCTGAAATCAACATCTTTCCCCCGAATCGCAGGTAACCCCCGGGCCATGTAGCATAGACCAAGGATGCGGCGCGCATTTTCCATCCTGCTGGTGCTCCTGTTTGGAGCCGGGCCTCTCTCGTTCGCCTTCAACGCGAGCGGCGATGCCCTGTTGCCCGCCTGCTGCCGCCGTCACGGCGCTCACCACTGTGCAATGTCCGGCGATCAGCAGTCGCAGAGTCCATCGGGCTCCGTCCTCAAAGCTCGCTCTCGCTGCTCGCAATTTCCGCAACACCCTGACGCAAGAACCTCATCGTACGCGGTCGCCTCCGCAGCCTGTCATGTACCGCAATATGCCGCAGTTGAGCTCAAATGCTCAGCACCTTCTTCCTCCGGGCTTACAAGCATTCATCTCAGGATCCCCGTCCTACGCGGTCCTCCCGCAAATCTCCTCGCCTAACAACACTGTCCGCGTTCCCCTGGACAACCCGCGCCGCTTCACTCCTGCGCGCAGCTCCTGTTGTCGTGAGGTCATTGCCGCATGCGTTTTCCCCGCACCATTGCTGTTGCTCTCATTCTCGTCTCGTCGGTTTTCGCCCGCGCCACCGTCTTCGCCACCATCCACGGCGTAGTCCACGATGCACAGCATCATCCGATTGCCAACGCGCAGGTCACCATTTCAGCCGTCGGGTCTGCGTTTTCTCTGCACGCCATGACGGGAGCCACGGGTACATTCGACATTGCTCACGTCCCCATCGGCATATACAGGCTGTCCATCTCAGCAACTGGCTTCGCTGAATTCACACAGTCGCTGACCGTCACGTCGGGCTCGAATCCGGTACTGCACATCCCGCTGTCAGTGGCAGGAACCGAGGAAAGCGTCGAAGTCAGAGCCGCGGGATCTTCAGCCATAGAAGCAGAAGCCACATCGCCCACCACGCTCGTTACGCGCGCAGATATCGATGATACTCCGGGAGCCACACGAACCCTCAGCATGCAGATGATCACCGACTTCGTGCCCGGATCCTATATGAGCCACAACATGCTGCACATCCGTGGCGGCCACCAGACAAGCTGGCTCATCGACGGCGTCTCCATACCGAACACCAAAATAGCCTCGAACGTCGGGCCCCAGATCGATCCCAAGGATATCGACGAAGTGGAGACTCAGCGCGGCAGCTATCAGGCCAATGTCGGCGACCGAACCTACGGCATCTTCAACGTCCTCCCCCGCAACGGATTCGAGCGTAATCACGAAGCCGAACTCCTCGTTTCAGCCGGCAATCTGTACAGCGGCGAGGCTCAGCTGTCCTTCGGCGATCACACATCCAGAACTGCCTGGTATGTCAGCGGAACCGGCTCCGGATCCAACTACGGCCTTGAGACTCCAGTCGCCGAAATTCGGCACGACGCAACCAACTCCGAAAGCGTCTTCGCCTCGCTGCTTCGTAACCAGACCGCGCGCGACCAACTGCGCCTCGATGCTCAATTCCGCAACGATTTCTTTCAGATCCCTTACGACCCCGATCCCAATGACTGGGAGCAATCGTCGGATTACTACAACTCCTACGGCCTTCGCGACACGCAGCGCGAGCGCGACTCCTTCGCCATCTTTAATTGGGTAAGGACCCTCTCGCCGAAAGCGACATTCGAACTCGCGCCCTTCTATCACTTCAATCAGGCCAGCTACGATTCGCCCGCAACCGACTTCCCAGTTGCGACCACCTGGCATCAAACGTCGAACTACGCCGGAGCCCAGGCCGATCTGCATGCGACCGTCGGACCAAACGATTTCACCGGAGGCCTCTACTCCTTCTATCAGCACGAGAACGACCTGTTCGGTCTGCAAATCAATGATCAGAGTTTCTCTGACGCAACCGTGCCGAACACAACAGCGAAACAAAATGCCGGAATCGCCGAGTTCCACTTCTCTGATCAGCTGAAAATCGCGCGCTACCTCTCTCTCTATGGAGGCATGCGCATCTCGAGCTATCACGCAGGCTTGACCGAAAATGCGGCATACCCGCGCATCGGAGCAACGTTGGAGATACCGCATCTGCACTGGGTCTTCCGCGGCTACTATGGCCACTACTTCCAGCCCGCTCCGGTGCAGACGGTCTCTTCGGCCCTGCTGAATTACGTTCACAGCCAGTCGGGGCAGAATGCCTTTGTGCCCATCCCCTCCGAGCGCGACGAGGAGCATCAGTTCGGCGTGACCATCCCCTGGCGCGGATGGACGGTCGATATCAACAATTCCAGAAACCGCGTTAACAACTTCCTCGATCACGCCAACGTCGGCGAATCGAATATCTACTTCCCCATCGCAGTTGATGGTGCGCTCATCCGCGCGTGGGAACTGGCCATTCGGTCCCCGCGCCTCGCGCACTTCGGGCAATTTCATCTGGCGTATTCCAATCAGATCGCCGAGCAGCGCGGCAGCATCACTGGCGGCTTTACATGCAGTAATCCGGGAGACGAGGCCTGCGGAGAGGGTCCTAACTACACCCCGGTGGACCACGATCAGCGCCAAACGCTCAACACCGGCTTCACCGCAAAGCTTCCCATGCGAAGCTGGTTCGCAAGCAACGTGTATTACGGCAGCGGATTCGCAAATGGCCTTGCAGGCGCAGATGTGGGCCCCTACAATGGCCCGTATCTACCAGCGCACACCACCTTCGATTCATCCTTCGGACACAGCTTCGGCGAGCGCCTGTCATTCACGCTCAGCGCAGTTAACGTAACGAATCACCGAATTCTGCAGGACAACAGCATCACTGTCGGCGGATTCCATTTCAACGATCCGCGCATGATCTCCGCGCAGCTGCGGTATCGCTTCAAGTTCTGAACCTTACTGGATTTTTGAGTGGTGTCATCCTGAACGGAGCGGCTTTCTTCAGCCGGGCGCCGGGTGCCCCACCCTTGCGACGCTTTTGTCGCAAGGGTGGGAAACGTGCAGCATCATCGATTATTCCACCTCGAACAACCCCGGCATCACTTCGCCTGCCTTGCCTTCAACGACATTTGTGAACGCATGCGCATTCAACGGCGGCTCCGGACCGATATATACCGTGCGCGCTCCGTTCTGCCGCGCCCACTGCACAAAGTTCGCCGCCGGATAAACCGAGCCTGATGTGCCGACAACCACCATCAGCGTGGCACGTGCAATCTCCCGCTGAATCCGATCCATCTCCAGCGGAATCTCGCCGAAGAACACAATATGCGGACGCAACCTCGCTCCGCACGAGCAGCGGCCCACCTCGCTCAGGCTCTTATATACGCGTTGATCCTGAACCGGCGGCTGCCCGCATTCGTCCTCGCAACGCGACTTCGCCAGCTCTCCGTGCATGTGCAGCAGGTGCTTCGATCCTGCCCGCTCATGCAGATCATCTACATTCTGTGTGCAGAGAAAAAACCTGTCGCCCAGCCTCGCCTCAAGCTCCGCCAGAGCAATGTGCGCTGGATTCGGTCTCGCCTTCGCTCCCTGCTCCCGCCGCTCCGAGTAGAACTGCCACACCAGCTCGGGATTACCCTCAAGCGCCTCAGGCGTGCAGACATCCTCTACGCGATGCCCGGCCCAGAGTCCATCTGAAGCGCGGAACGTTGGTAGTCCACTCTCCGCGCTGATTCCCGCCCCCGTCAACACAAACACCCGATCCGCCGCCCCAACCCTGATCCTCTCCACCACAACTCCCAATGTCCCTAAGTCCCCAGTCCCTACTCCCTACTCCCTACTCCCTATTCCCTATTCCCTGCTCCCTGCTCCCTGCTCCCTGCTTCTAAGGTTCCAGCAGTATCTTCCCCGTTGTCTTTCTGCTCTCCATATCCGCCTGCGCCCGTCCCGCATCGGCCAGTGGATACACATGCTCCATGCGCAGTTTCAGCTCGCCGTTTGCTACCGCGCCCAGAACTTCGCCTGCGCGCAATTCCAGCTCCTGACGCGTCGCAACATAATGCCACAACGTCGGTCGCGTTATATAAAGCGATCCCTTGCTGCTCAACTGAATTAAATCGAACGCTGGAACCGGCCCGCTCGATCCTCCGAACAGCGCCAGCAGCCCACGCGGTCGAAGGCAACTCAAGCTGCCCTCGAATGTAGTCTTGCCCACCGAGTCGTACACAACATCCACGCACTTGCCGCCCGTCAGCCGCTTCACCTCGGCTACAAAGTCCTGTTCGGTATACAGAATCACATCCGAAGCTCCAGCTTCGCGCGACAGCTCCGCTTTCTCCCGCGTCGACACCGTCGTAATCACGCGCGCGCCGATCTTTGAAGCCATTTGCGTCAGCAGCAATCCAACCCCGCCAGCGCCCGCGTGAACCAGCGCCGTATCTCCTGACTTAAGCGGATAAGTGGACTTTGCCAGATAATGCGCTGTCATTCCCTGCAGCATCGCTGCGGCGGCCTGCTCCGGCGTGAGACTGCCCGGAACCTTCACCAGTTGTGCGGCGGGCACCAGCGCATATTCCGCATAGCTGCCCAGTACGCCCACTGAAGCAACCATCTCGCCCGGCTTGAATCCGGTCACACCCGAACCAAGGTCTTCAATCGTTCCCGCGGCCTCGCTGCCCGGAACCAGCGGCATCGTCGCCTTGTACTGGCCCTTGCGAAAGTAGACCTCGATGAAGTTCACGCCGATAGCTTCGACGCGTATGAGAACCTGTCCCGGACCGGGTACAGGAATCTCCAAGTCGACGAGCTGCAGAACCTCAGGCCCGCCAGTGTTCTGAATCTGGATTGCGTTCATACATGCGAAAGAATGCACCCTGACACCCGAAAACTGCAAGCAGTGTATTTCGCATCTTCTCTCTCACAAACCCGTGAATCGCTAATCACGCGCGCAAACCAAAAGCCCCGCTCGAATCTCGGGCGGGGCTTCCTTGTTTGTTACTGTTGATTCCTGGTT
>Ga0157369_10001472_pt1 | contig 28859 bp, 24 predicted proteins | sample C25metaG_FD_113461 | JGI IMG/M metagenome (GOLD analysis project Ga0157369, IMG submission 113461) | Corn rhizosphere microbial communities from Kellogg Biological Station, Michigan, USA - C2-5 metaG | ecosystem: Host-associated > Plants > Roots > Rhizosphere > Soil | place: USA: Michigan... | reverse complement strand
CTGCGACAACCTAGCACTTTCCCTAGTGGTGCAGAGCAGCACACAACGCGCGCAACGATGCATCGTTTGCAGCCACGCCGCGCACCGACATGGCTCAATGACCGCACGGATGCTCGTGACGGCGGGCTCCCCCGTCGTGGCGCGCGCATCGCACCGGCCGCGCCGATCCGATGGCGCGGCGCAGCGCGAATGGTCCGACCGGCCTGCTTTCACCCGCGCAGCGGCCGCACGCGCGCGACGATTTCGCCGACGATCCCGCGCCGGAACGTCAATACGCAGGCGATAAAGACGATGCCGATCACGATCGTCGTCGAATCGCCCAGCGAATTGAACCAATCGACATGCGTGATCGACGCCAGCGCGCCGCCGATATCGCCGAGACGATCTTCGAGCGTGACGACGAGCGCCGCGCCCAACAGCGGCCCGAACAAGGTGCCCATGCCTCCCACGAGCGTCATCAGAATGACGAGGCCGGACATCGTCCAATAAGCGTCGCCGAGCGTCTCGAAGCCGAGCACGAGCACTTTCAGCGAACCGGCGAGACCGGCGAGGCCCGCGGAGAGCACGAACGCGAGCAGCTTGAAGCGATCGGTGTCGTAGCCGAGCGAAACGGCGCGCGGCTCGTTCTCGCGAATGGCCGTCAGCACCTGCCCGAACGGCGAATGAACGATGCGCACGATCAGCACAAACGCCAGCGCGACGGCGACGAGCACGACGTAATAGAGCGTGAGATCCGACGACAAACTCAGCAGCCCGAACAATTTTCCGCGCGGCACGCCTTGCAGGCCGTCTTCGCCGCCCGTGAAAGGCGCTTGCAAAAAGATGAAGTAGACGAGCTGCGCGAGCGCGAGCGTCACCATCGCGAAGTAGATGCCCTGCCGTCGAATCGCGATCAAGCCCGCCACCAGGCCGAGCAAGGTGGCCGCCGCCGTCCCTGCAATCACCCCCAATTCGGGCGTGAGCCCGACCGATTCGATTGCATAGCCGGTCAGGTAGCCGGCCGTCGCTAGGAACATCGCGTGGCCGAACGAGAGCAGCCCCGTATAGCCGATCAGCAGATTGAACGCGGCCGCGAACAAGGCGAAACACAGCACCTTCATCACGAACACGGGATAGGCGCCGAGCCACGGCGCGACCAGAAGCCCGACCAGCAACAACCCGTAAAGCGCTTTTCTTTGCATCACCGCTCCTTGCCGAACAGACCGGCGGGGCGCACGAGCAGCACGAGCGCCATGATCACGAACACGACAGTAGCCGACGCCTGCGGATAAAACACGCGCGTGAAGCCTTCCACGACGCCGAGCATCAAGCCTGTGAGAATCGAGCCCATGATCGAGCCCATGCCGCCTATCACCACGACGGCGAACACGGTGATGATCATCGACTGGCCCATCAGAGGCGACACCTGGATCACGGGCGCGGCCAGCACGCCGGCGAAGGCGGCCAGCGCCACCCCGAAGCCGTAAGTGAGCGTGATCATCAGCGGCACGTTGATGCCGAACGCCTCGACGATCTTCGGGTTCTCGGTGCCGGCGCGCAGATAGGCGCCGAGCCGCGTCTTCTCGATCACGAACCAAGTGGCGAAGCAGACGACGAGCGAGGCCACCACCACCCACGCGCGGTAATTCGGCAGATACATAAAGCCGAGGTTGGTTGCACCCGCAAGCAAATCGGGCACATCGTACGGCTGGCCCGACGAGCCGTAGATCGAACGGAACACGCCTTCGACGACGAGCGTAAGACCGAACGTCAGCAGCAGCCCATACAGATGATCGAGCCGATAGAGCCAGCGCAGCATCGTCCGTTCGATGACGACGCCGAATAATCCGACCACGAGCGGCGCCAGCACGAGCATCGCCCAATACGGCACGCCGAAGTAGGCCAATCCCATCCATGCGAGCATCGCGCCGAGCATGAACAACGCGCCGTGCGCGAAGTTGATCACGTTGAGCATGCCGAAAATCACCGCGAGCCCAAGGCTCAGGATCGCGTAGAACGATCCGTTGACGAGCCCGAGCAACAACTGGCTCAGCATGGCCTGCAACGGAATGCCGAAGATATCCATTGGATCTGCCGTCGAAAAGAGAAAGACGCGCGCGGATAAAGCGCGCGCGTCGCTACCGCCTACTGCTTGATACCGACTGTCTAAAGCCTACGAGTTGGGGCCTACCGTCGAGCCGCGGCAAGCCGCCCCGTCGCACGAAGCGCGCGTTACTTCCACAAGTCGCACTGCGTATCCTTCTTCGACGTGAAGGCCTCGTCGCCCGGGATCGTCGCCTTGAGCGTGTAGTAATCCCACGGCTTCTTCGATTCGGCCGGCGTCTTGACTTGGAACAGGTACATGTCGTGGATCATGCTGCCGTCTTCACGCACGTGGCCCTTCGCGTAGAAGTCGTCGACCGGCTGCTTGTGCAGTTGCGCCATCACCTTGTCGGGATCGGTCGAACCGACGGCCTTGACGGCGTTCAGGTAATCCATCGTCGCCGAGTAATCGGCCGCCTGCAGGCTCGACGGCATCTTGCCCGTCTTCTTGAAGTACTTTTGCGCCCACGCACGCGACTTGTCGTTTTGATCCCAATACCAGCTGTCCGTCAGCAAGAGGCCCTGCGCCGTCGGCAGGCCCACGCTATGCACGTCGTCGATGAACATCAACAGCGCGGCGATCTTCATCGTCTTCGAGATGCCGAACTCCTTGGCCGCCTTCAGCGAATTGACGGTATCGCCGCCTGCATTGGCGAGGCCAAGCACTTGCGCCTTCGATGCTTGCGCCTGCAGCAGGAACGACGAGAAATCCGACGCCGAAAGCGGATGCAGCGAGCGGCCGACCACCTTGCCGCCGTTCTCTTCGACGACCTTCGTCGTGTTCGCGTCGAGCGATTTGCCGAAGGCGTAGTCAGCCGTGAGGAAGTACCACGACTTCAACCCTTGCTTCACGATGGCCGACCCCGTGCCCTTGGCGAGCGCGGTGGTGTCGTAGGCATAGTGGATCGTGTATGGCGTGCATTGCTTGTTCGTCAGCGCATCGGTGCCGGCGCCGATCGAGATGTAAGGCCGCTTCTTCTCCTTGATCACGTCGTTCATCGCGAGACCGGTGGCCGAGTTCGTGCCGCCGATCAGCATGTCGAGGCCTTCGGTGTCGATCCACTTGCGAGCCGTGGAAGCGGCGATGTCGGCCTTGTTCTGGTGGTCTTGGGTGAGCAGCTTAATGGGCAAGCCATTCACTTTGCCGCCGAAATCGTCGATGGCCATCTGAATGGCGGTCGCGCCGCCCTTGCCGTCGATATCGGCATAAAGGCCAGACAAGTCCGTAATGAAACCGATCGTGACTTGATTTTCGGCGGCGCTAGCTTGCTGCGCGGCGAGCGCGGCGGCCAATGCGGTAGCGGAAACTGCGAGAGTGCGAACAGCGCTTGCGAGCAACTTGGTCCTCATTGGTATCTCCTTCTTCGCTTATGGTTGTGCGTGCAACTGTTTTGATGCATGCGGCGCGCCGATCGCCATCTAATCGCGCCGCCCAAGCCAATACGCCGATCCGTGAGTGCGTGAATACGGTTATAGGCCGAGACTTACACGCCCAGCAAGTCGTGCAGCACGGGCATCTTGCCTTCGAGCTCGCTCGCCACGAAATGCTCGACGATGCGGCCATGTTCCATGACGTAAAAGCGATCGGCCAGCGGCGCCGCGAACCGGAAGTTCTGTTCGACCATGACGATCGTATAACCGCGAGATTTCAGTTCGAGGATCATGCGCGCCAAAGCCTGCACGATGACGGGCGCGAGGCCTTCCGAGATCTCGTCGAGCAGCAACAGGTTCGCCCCCGTGCGCAAGATGCGCGCCACCGCCAGCATCTGCTGTTCGCCGCCCGAGAGCCGCGTGCCCTGGCTCATGCGGCGCTCTTGCAAGTTCGGGAACATCGAATAGATTTCATCGAGCGACATCGCGTTGCCGCTTTGACCGACCATCGGCGGCAGCAGCAGATTCTCTTCGCACGACAAGCTCGAAAAGATCCCGCGCTCTTCGGGGCAATAGCCCACCCCGCAATGCGCGATCTTGTGGGTAGGCAGTTGTATCGTTTCGCGCTCGCCGATGCGAATCGATCCGGTACGCCGGCCCGTCAGGCCCATGATGGCGCGCATCGTCGTCGTGCGCCCCGCGCCGTTGCGGCCGAGCAAAGTCACGACTTCGCCGCGGCGTACCGTCAGATCGACGCCGTGCAAAATATGCGATTCACCGTACCAGGCCTGCAGGCCTGTGATCGTCAACGCCGCCGGGCTGCTTTCCACCGCCTGATCGCCGCCGCTCACGACCAGGTCTTCGCGCTCCGCGTGGTTCATCAATGCGCTCCCGTCAACGCCGCGTCCGCGCTGCCCATATAGGCTTGCATCACGAGCGGGTTTTTCGATACTTCCGCGTAGCTGCCTTCGGCTAGCACCTCGCCGCGCTGCAAGACGGTGATGGTATCGGAGATCCCCGCAATCACGTTCATGTTGTGCTCGACCATCAGGATCGTGCGGCCTGCCGAGACCTTCTTGATCAGCGCCGTCACACGGTCGACATCTTCGTGACCCATGCCTTGCGTCGGTTCGTCGAGCAGCATGAGCTCGGGCTCCATCGCGAGCGTCGTCGCGATCTCCAGCGCGCGCTTGCGGCCGTATGAAAGCTCGACCGTAGGCGTATCGGCGAAATCGGTCAGCCCCACTTGCGTCAGCAGCTCACGGGCGCGATCGTCGAGACGATGCAGCGTGCGCTCGCTGCGCCAGAAGTGATACGCCGTGCCGAGGGCGCGCTGCAAACCAATGCGCACGTTCTGCAAGACGGTGAGATGAGGGAAGACAGCCGAAATCTGAAACGAGCGGATGATGCCGCGCCGCGCGATCTGGGCGGGGCGCTCGCGCGTGATATCGACGTTGTTGAAGACGATCTGCCCGGCGCTCGGCTCGAGAAACTTCGTCAGCAGGTTAAAGCAGGTCGTCTTGCCCGCGCCGTTGGGCCCGATCAGCGCATGGATCGAGCCGCGACGCACGCGCAGGTTCACGCCATTCACGGCCGTGAAGCCCTTGAACTCTTTGGTCAACCCGCGCGTTTCTAGAATCGTGTCGCCGAGAATCATGTCCCCTTCCATGCGAAGTCAGGCGAAGCACTGCATAGGCACGCGCTTGTCGAGCGCGTTGCATCCCGGTGCCGACAATGCGCCCCTCGCTTATCGGGGTCACTGTCGTTTTGGCATGGTGCATCAATGCGGAGAGGTCGGCCCCGCCCCATGCGGCATCGCGCATTGTCTCCCCAATGATGCAGCGCATTCATTGGGATTTGCACTAGTGCTTAATTGTGATGTCAACGATTGGGCGGGGAGGAGCGAAGCAGAGGGCGATGCCGGGCGCAGCCGTCATGCGGCGGTCAGGCAACCGTCATGCAGCGGTCACAGCCGGGTTGGTGCGAATAATGTGCGCAGCGCCGGCTTCTCCTCGTCGATCGGCGCGAATCATGTCGCTCGCGCGCTCGGCGATCATCAGCGTCGGCGAGTTCGTGTTGCCCGATGTGATCGTCGGCATCACCGAGGCATCGACGACGCGCAGCCCCGCCACGCCCAGCACGCGCAGCCGCGTATCGACCACCGCCCCGGGATCGTCGGCCGTCCCCATGCGGCAGGTGCCAACCGGATGAAAGATCGTCGTGCCGACTTCGCCGGCCGCGCGCACGAGCTCGTCCTCGGTCTGATACTGCGGCCCCGGCAGAATCTCCTGCGGCGCATAGCGGGCGAGCGCGCTCGCCTGCACGATGCGGCGCGTGAGCCGCAATGCATTGGCTGCGATGTGACGATCGTATTCGGTGGATAAGTAGTTCGGCGCGATCATCGGCGCGGCGAGCGGGTCGGGCGATTCGATGTGAATGCTGCCGCGGGAAGTCGGCCGCAGATGACAGGCCGATGCCGTAAATGCGTTGAAACGATGCAGCGGCTCGCCGAAGCGATCGAGCGAAAGCGGCTGCACGTGATATTCGATGTCGGGGCGCGTGATCGATGCGTCGTCCTCCGACGATTTCGCGAAGGCGCCCAGCTGCGACGGCGCCATCGACATCGGCCCGCTGCGCCACAGCGCGTACTGCATGGCGATCAGCATCTTGCCCCACCAGTGAGCCGTCATCGTATTGAGCGTGCGCACGCCGCGCACGCGGAACGCCGTGCGCAATTGCAGGTGATCCTGCAGATTCTCGCCGACGCCGCGCAGATCTTGCACAACCTCGATCCCGAGCCGCTGCAATCGCGCTCCGTTGCCGATGCCCGAGAGTTCCAGCAGTTGCGGCGAATTCACGGCGCCGGCCGCGAGCACGACTTCGACACGCGCGCTGACCACGCAATCGGCCGCGCCTTGATTCGCGGTGCGATAGGCGACACCTGTGCAGCGTTTGCCGTCGAACGTCAGCCGCCGCACCTGTGCGCCGGTGACGACGGTCAGGTTCGGGCGAGACAGCGCCGGCCGCAGAAATGCTTTCGAGGCATTCCAACGAATGCCCCGTTTCTGATTGACTTCGAAATACCCGACCCCGCTGTTGTCGCCGCGATTGAAATCGTCCGTCGCGGGAAGGCCGGCTTGCTGCGCGGCTTCGCGGAACGCTTCGAGCACTTGCCATTTGAGGCGCTGCTTTTCGACGCGCCACGGCCCGCCCGCCCCGTGCCAGGCATCGGCTCCGCCATGGTGATCCTCGCTGCGCTTGAACACGGGCAACACCGCGTCCCATGCCCACGAGGGATCGCCAGTCACGCGCGCCCATTCGTCGTAGTCCTCGCGCTGCCCGCGCATATAGATCATGCCGTTGATCGAAGAACTGCCGCCCAGCACCCTGCCGCGCGGATACGACAGCGCGCGCCCGTTCAGCCCCGCCTCGTTGGCGGTGCGATAGCGCCAATCGGTGCGCGGATTGCCGATGCAGTAGAGATAGCCGACCGGGACGTGGATCCAGTGATAGTTGTCCTTGCCGCCGGCCTCGATCAACAAAACGCGAACGTCCGCGTCTTCGCTGAGCCGATTGGCGAGCACACAACCGGCCGTGCCCGCGCCGACGATCACATAATCGAACTCGCCCTGAACCCTCGCCTCGTTCTTCATGGCATACGCCTTTTTGGGTTTTTACTTCGCCACGGGCATCGTGAATTCCGCACCCTTCGCGATGCTGTCGGGCCAGCGCTGCATCACGCTCTTATAGCGCGTGTAGAAGCGCACGCCCTCTTCCCCGTACGCATGGTGATCGCCGAACAGCGAGCGCTTCCAGCCGCCGAACGAATGCCATGCCATCGGCACCGGAATCGGCACATTGATACCCACCATGCCCACCTGAATCTGCCGGGCGAACGCACGCGCGACGCCGCCGTCGGTCGTGTAGCACGATACCCCGTTGGCGAATTCGTGGGCATTGATCAACGCAACGGCGCTCGCGAAGTCGGGCACGCGAACGATCGCCAGCACGGGCCCGAAGATCTCTTCCTGATAGATGCGCATGTTCGTCGCCACGTTGTCGAACAGCGTGCCGCCGAGGAAGAAACCGCCTTCATGGCCCTCGACGCGATGCCCGCGGCCGTCGACGACGAGCGTCGCCCCTTCGGCCACGCCCGTTTCGATGTACCCGGCCACTTTGTCGCGATGCGCGGCGGTGACGAGCGGCCCCATCTCGGCATCCGCTTCCATGCCGTTCTTGATCTTGAGCGCCTGCACGCGCGGCACGAGCCGCTTAACGAGCTCGTCGGCGATGTGGCCGACGGCCACCGCCACCGAGATCGCCATGCAGCGTTCGCCAGCGGAGCCGTAGGCCGCGCCGATCAACGCATCGACGGCTTGATCGAGATTGGCGTCGGGCATCACGACGAGATGGTTCTTGGCGCCGCCGAGCGCCTGCACGCGCTTGCCGCGCTTGGCGGCTTCGCTATGGATATATTCGGCGATGGGCGTCGAGCCGACAAACGAGAGCGCCGCGACATCCTCGTGCGCGATCAGGGCGTCGACGGCCTGCTTATCGCCGTGAACGACATTGAAGACGCCGTCGGGCAGCCCCGCCTCCTTGAGCAACTCGGCCATCCGCACGGAAGCCGACGGATCGCGCTCCGAGGGCTTGAGCACGAACGTGTTGCCGCACGCGATCGCGATCGGAAACATCCAGCACGGCACCATCATCGGAAAGTTGAACGGCGTGATGCCGGCGACGACGCCTAACGGCTGACGCAAATTCCAGTTGTCGATGCCGCCGCCGATTTGATCGGTGAAATCGGTCTTGAGTAAATTCGGAATGCCGCAGGCGAATTCGACGACTTCGATGCCGCGCATCACCTCGCCCTTCGCATCCGAGAACACCTTGCCGTGTTCGCGCGTGATCAATTCGGCGAGTTCGTCGTGATGCTGATCGAGCAGTTGCTTGAACTTGAACATCACGCGAGCGCGCTTGAGCGGCGCCGTTTCCGCCCATGCCGGGGCGGCGGCTTTGGCTGCGGCCACCGCCGCGTCGACCTCGCGCGGCGCGGCCAACGGCACGCGCGCCGCCACACGGCCCTCGGCCGGATCGAAGACATCGGCGAACCGATCGCTCGCGCCGGCCACCGTGCGCCCGCCAATGAAATGCATGACCTCGCGCAGGGCCGCTGACGGCACACGCGCGCTGTTCCGATCTGCTTCGCTCATATCGAATCCTCGTCCTCATGAAGAAATGCCGGCCTCGGACAGATGTCGTCGCGTCCACAGCTCGGTATGGATTTCCGTATCGAAGGCAAGCGTACCCGCCAATCCGGCCCGAAATCCAATGAGTTCTCGTGAAGTGCGATATAAGGCGCGCTAATATCGCACGCATGGATCTCACTCTGCTCCGCGCCTTCGCCACGGTCGCGCGCCTCGGCAATTTGACGCGCGCCGCCGCGCAGCTTCATTTGACGCAGCCGGCCGTCAGCCTGCAGATAAAAAATCTGCAGGAAGCGCTCGGCGTGACGTTATTTACGCGCACCTCGCATGGGCTTGTGCTCACGCGCGACGGCCAATCCCTGCTGCCGCACGCCGAGCGCGCGTTGGCCGCGGCCGGCGATGTCGAACGCGCGGCGGCGGCGTTGCGCCAAGAAGTACGTGGCCGGTTGCGCATCGGCACGATCCTCGATCCGCAGTTCCTGCGGTTGGGCGGTTTTCTCAAGCAACTCGTCGAAACCTATCCTCAGATCGAAACCGCCTTGCGCCACGGCATGTCCGGCTCGGTCATCGAACAAGTGCGCGCGCGCGAACTCGATGTCGGCTACTACATCGGCCAGCCGGTCGAGGACGGCATGCCCGATACGCTGTTTCACGCCGCGATGCTCACGCGCTTTCAATACCGCGTGCTGGCGCCGGCCGGTTGGAAAGAGCGCGTGGGCCGCTCGCCCGATTGGCGTTCGCTCGCCGCGCTGCCCTGGATTTGGACGCCGCCGGCCTCAGCGCACAATCGGCTGCTCTCGCGCGTCTTCCACGATGCGGGCGTCGAACCCGTCAAGGTGGCCGAGGTAGACCAGGAAACGTCGATGCTCGATCTCGTCAAATCGGGCGTCGGCCTCTCGCTGGCCCGCGATGCGATCGCGATCGCGGAAGCGCACACGCACGCGCTGACGATCGTCGAAGGCGTGACGGTGCCGACCGAGTTGACCTTCGTTGCGCTAGCCGCGCGGATGGAAGAGCCGGCGATCGCCGCAGCCTTCAAACTCGTCGAAGCACAATGGGCTGTTTGACTAGGGCGGTTTGGCACACATGGGCGGGCGCTTTTTGCTAGATTAGTCGCTCGCGCCGGGCTGCCCGTTCGGCGCGTTTTTCTTCGCTTTGCGTTTCCTCTGATCCATTGCAGCACGCTGCCGATGCGGCGCCTTCGCCGCTCGGTTCTGCGCAGCCAGCCTACCGGCGTGGATCCATCGCGCCCGCCCCGTCTCACCCCAGGAGCTCGACACATGGCACGCAACATTGAACTCAAAGCGTACGCCCGCGCATTCGATGAGCTGCGCGAGCGCGCGGCCGCCCTCGCGGACGACGCCCCGCTGATCTTCCGTCAGCAAGATTTCTTCTACGATGTCCCGCGCGGCCGGCTAAAGCTGCGTCAGTTCGACGACGGCACGCCGGCCGAGCTGATCTTCTATCAGCGCGACGATCGCGATGGCCCGAAGGCGTCGTACTACACGCGCAGCCCCGTGACGAATCCCGATGCGATGCATGCGCTGCTAGCCACCGCGCTCACCACGCGCGGCATCGTCACGAAGGAGCGCCAGGTGTTTCTGGTCGGACGCACGCGCATTCACCTTGACCGTGTCGATGGCCTCGGCGATTTCGTCGAACTCGAAGTCGTCCTGCAACCGGACGACGATGAAGAAGGCGGCGCGGTCGAGGCGCATGCGATATTCGAGAAGCTCGGCGTATCGCAGGCGGATCTCGTGGCCGTCGCGTATGTGGATTTGCTCAACGGTAGCGGCCTGCGCGCGGCCTGAGGACACACCGTGCCGCACCGAGCGGCCGCTTGACTCGAAGCGGCCGTAAAGCAGCGGCACAGCAGCTCAGGCAGGCGCCTCACCGGGCGAAAGATGGTTAAGCGGCAGCGGCCCGTTGCGCTTGAACGTCGTCAAAACGATGTTCGAGCGCACGCTATCGACGCCCGGCACGCGCATCAGTTTCTTCATGACGAACGAGGACAGCGCGCTCAAATCCGGGGCCACGATGCGTAGCAGATAATCGGCATCGCCCACCACCGCATGGCATTCGAGCACTTCGGGCAAGACGTCGATCTGTTGCTGAAACTGTTCGACGATCGAATCGCCATGATGCTTAAGCCTTAAGCTCGTGAACGCAGTCACGCCCAATCCGAGCTTTTCGGGGCGCAGCACCACACGATAGCCGTCGATCACGCCTAATGATTCGAGCCGCTGCAGGCGCCGGCCGATTTGCGACGGGGAAAGCGGGACCTGCTCGCCGAGCTGTTGATGCGTGGCCCGGCCGAAGCGCTGCAACACCTCCAGCAAGGCCAAATCGAAATGGTCGAGCTCCAGCATGATTGTTTCCCGCATTTTTTGGCTGTATTGCGCTCGATTATCGCATAAATTGAGATAATTGCTCAGTAATTACGCTGACTCCGCATTTCGCCCGCACCACACGTGCATCGACTTCTCGGTTCTTCTAGTAGGTTCTAGTCGCCGCAAGGGGGCCGCCAGCGTCATCGTTCCAGATATGAAAAAATGGCCGAATCGCCGCGCGCTTCGATCCGCGCGCGGTTCGGCGCGGCCGTCGATGCGACGGCGCATGCAAGCAAAAGGAGGTGACGCCATGATCCACAAACTGACATCGGAGGAACGCTCGACGCAGCTTTCTCAACTCGCCGAATGGCAGGCCGTCGCCGGCCGCGACGCGATTCACCGGCAGTTGAAGTTCGCCGATTTCAACGAAGCTTTCGGCTTCATGACTCGCGTGGCGATCAAAGCGCAAGAAATGAACCATCATCCCGAATGGTTCAACGTCTATCACACCGTCGACATCACGCTCACCACGCACGAAGCGAGCGGCGTGACCGAGCGCGATATCGCCCTGGCCCGCTTTATCGACACCGTCGCGAAAGCGATGCAACACGGCTGAGCGCCAGCGTAGACAAGCGCGCGCGGCCCCGCCGAGCGCTTATCCGCGCACCGTGCGCAGGTACGTCTCCCAAGCGTCGCGAGCCCCCGGGTCTAACCCATCTGCCGGTAGGCTGGCCTGACGCTGTACAATCATCAGCGCATACGGCTTGGAGAGCGCGCTAGCCTCCTTGCACAAGCTGAGCTCGTCGCCGCTCGAAGGCGAGCGGCTGCGCCAAAAATTGATCGCGGCTTCAAGTTCGTTGATCGTGATCTCGGACATAGTTTTGTGATTGTGCCTGGGGCGCCTGCCGGAGCTTTTTTTTGCGGCGGCACGCTCGCTGCGTGGCGATTGAGGGCATCGCCGGTCGGCGTGCTAGAACTGCGTAACCCATTGTACTTGAGCGAATTCCATGCGACTCCTTCTGATCGAAGACGACCGCCCCATCGCGCGCGGCATCCAAAGCAGCCTCGAACAAGCCGGGTTCACCGTCGATATGGTTCACGACGGCATCTTTGCTGAACAAGCGCTCACGCAAAACCGTCACGAACTCGTGATTCTCGACCTGGGCCTGCCCGGCATCGACGGGATGACGCTGCTCTCGCGCTTCCGGCAAGGGAACCGTCACACGCCCGTGATCGTGCTGACGGCGCGCGACGAGCTGAACGACCGCGTCCAAGGGCTGAACGCCGGCGCCGACGATTACATGCTCAAGCCGTTCGAGCCCGCCGAACTCGAGGCCCGCATTCGCGCCGTCATGCGCCGCAGCGGCCCGCATAGCGATACGCCGCGTCCTGAAGTCTCGCTCGGCGGCGTGCGTCTATCGGGCGTCGATCGCCGCATCTTCAACGACGACAAGCCGCTCGAACTGTCCCCGCGCGAATTCGCCGTGCTCGAAATGCTGCTGCTACGCCACGGCCGCGTCGTCAGCAAAGCGCAATTGCAAGATCATCTGACGCACTTCGGCGGCGATCTCGGCGATACGGCGATCGAAGTCTACGTGCATCGCGTGCGCAAGAAGCTCGAAAACTGCCGCGTGGAAATCGTCACCGTGCGCGGCTTCGGTTATCTGCTGCAGGAAATTCGCCCCGCGGCGTAATCCGTGCGCGGTGCGCTCGTGAGCGGCCGTCGTCGTAGCGGCCGTTCGCGTGGCGCCGCGGCCAGATGCTGCGGCGCGCCCGCCGCTTCCTCTTCTCCGACTTCCCACGATCGATCGCCATGTCGTCGCCCGCCGCTGCGACCAGCCTGCGCCGTTCGCTGCTGCGACGGCTCGCGGCGCCGCTTTCTCTGCTCGCGTTGATGAGCGGCCTCATCGCCTATTGGCTCGCGTGGCAATACACGCAGCACGTCATCGATCGATCGCTAGCCGATCTCGCCACGGCCATCTCGAAACAGATTCAGATCGCTGGCCCTAAAGCCCGCAACAGCGTCGCCCCGCTCGCGCAAGCGATGTTTTCCGATCCTAGCGATCATCTGATCTATCGCATCAGCGACGGCGAACACGAAATTGCCGGCGACGCCGCGCTGCCGCTGTTCGGTACTCGGGTACGCGAGCAACGCGCGGCTTACGTCTTCGAAGCGCTGTATGCCGGCATGCATGTCCGTGTGGCGCAAGTGCGCGTGCTGCAAGATACCGGCAATCCGATCATCGTCGAAGTCGCGCAGCCGCTGCGGCATCGCTATCGCATCGCAGCCGAATTCCTCGTCGCGATCATGATGCCGCTCTTATTGCTGCTGCTTGCCGGTTGGGGCATCGTCTGGCGGGTCGTCAATCAGCAACTGAACCCTTTGACCGACTTGGCCGATTCGTTGAACCGGCAAACGCATACGTCGCTGGAGCCAGTCGACGAAAGCTACGTGCCGATCGAAATCCGCCCGCTCACGAGCGCGATGAACGCTCTGCTCGTCCGCTTGAAAACGGCTTTGGAGGCGCAGCGTAAATTTATCGCCGACGCCGCCCATCAATTGCGCACACCGCTCACAGCAGTCAAGCTCCATGCGGAGCAAGCGGCGAGCGCACGCGATCCGAACCAGACTCTCGTGGCTGTCGCCGAATTGCGCGCCGCCGCCGATCGCGCGGTACGGCTTTCGAATCAATTGCTCTCGCTCGCTCGCGCCGAGCCCGGTGCGCAAGCGGCCCGTTTTACGGAAGTGGACATCGCCGCGCTCGCGTTCGAAACGGGGGCTGAATGGGTGCCCCGCGCGCTTGCCGTGCATGTCGATCTCGGCTTCCAGCGTTTGGACGATCCCTCGAACGACAAGCCGCTGCTCGTGCGCGGCAATGCCGTCCTGCTGCGCGAGGTGATCGCCAACCTGCTCGACAATGCGCTCAAGTATTTGCCCAAAGCCCGCCTAACGGGTGCGAATGTGACAGTCACCGTGACGGAAGCCGTCGACGAGCATGACGCCCGGTTCGCCGAAATCGCCGTGGAAGACAACGGCTCGGGCGTGCCGGCCGCGGTGCAGGCCGACTTGTTCAAACGGTTCTTTCGAGGAGACCGCCTCGAGACAGGCGATACGAGTGTCGATGCCGGCGCGGGTCTCGGCCTTGCGATCGTGCATGACATCATGAACTTGCACGGCGGCAGCGTGTGCTATGAAGATGCCGCCGCCGGCGGTGCGCGCTTCGTCTTGCGCATTCCGCTTGCCGCCACTCAAGGCAGCGCCGATGCCGGACAAATCGTCCACGCTTCGGCGCACGCGCCGCTCTCCTAAAACACCCGCCGTAGCGGACAATAACCGCCGACGAACCGCTTACGCTTTTCCGTTCTTGGCGCTGCGCTTGGGCGCCAGCATCGTGCCCCGACACTTGCGGGCGCCGCATCGGCACCGGTATTCGGCTTTGAGCTTCTTCGTCCGACGCGCGTCGATGACGAGCCCGTAATCGTAAAACAGTTCTTCCTCCGCAGGGATATCGCGCAGCGCGTGAATGAAGACGCGACCATCCACCTCTTCGGCTTCACAGTTCGGCGCGCAAGAGTGGTTGATCCAACGCGCGCTGTTGCCGTCCACGTTGCCGTCGATCACGCGCCCGTCTTCGAGCGCAAAGTAAAACGTGTGATTCGGCTCGGCGGGATTGTGCGGATGCCGCCGCAACGCTTCCTTCCACGAGATGCGCTCACCCTTGTACTCCAGCAGACGCTCACCGGCCTTCAGCGACACGGCAGCAAAGACGCCCTTGCCATGCACGCCTGACTGGCGCACGACCAACTTGCGTACACTCATCGATAAATCCTCAGAAAAGCCTCACTGCGGCATGCTCGTTTTCGATCGGGGATGGAAAACGCGGCGCCCGATGGGCGCCGCGTCTGGCGATTGACGTGCGGTCATGCGCGATTGATGCGCACGAGACATCGTCGTACGTCGCAAACCGGAATCCTACACGCGGTAGGCCGCTTCGTTCAACGTCGTCCGCACGAATTTACGCGGGAGGGTGGCCGCGTTCGCCGATTACGTCGCGTTTTGCGCGAAGATCTTCCAGACCTTCTTTTGCGTCAACGAATCGGCCTCTTCATGGGCCGGACAATCGAGCCTCAAATCGACATCGCCGATCGCGATGTTCAGCGCGCTACAGTGATGCGCGGCCTTCTTCGGGCTTTTGCTGACTTCGAAATGTTTGCAGGTGACGCACATACGATGTTCGGGCATATCGCCCTGCACCTGCAGCTGGCGAATCATCTTGATCATCGTGCGATAGAAGATAGCCTGCTCGTCGTCGCGCAGTGCGTTGATGGCGCCTGCGAGAAAGCCGGGCCATTGCTGCGCGCGTTTGGCCGCCGTGCGGCCGCGCGCGGTGAGCCTGACGGCAAGCGCGCGGCCGTCTTCGGTCGCGCGGCGCTTCTCGATCAGCCCCTTCGCCTCGAGCGTACTGACGGCATCGCTCGTCGTCGCCGCCGTCAGGGCCGTCTCGCGAGCGATCTCTCCAAGGCGCAACGGGTTCTTGCGCTGCATCAGCAACACGAGAATCTCGCCCTGCGTAGGCGTAAGCCCCGCGCTCTCAGCCCATTCCCACGCTTGGCTGCGCATCGCCGTGCTTAAGCGTAGCAAGCTGTGGGTCACGCGCCCCGTTGCTTGCTCTCCGTTTACACCATCGCTCATAGTCTTTGTTCGCTATTTCGCATTGACAGCATGCCGCTGCTGATTCGGTTGCCTGCTCACGCCTTGCCTTGCGGCGCCCCGGCAGCCCCGTGGGATGACCCGCTTTGCCTCGCGCGCCGATTCTACTATTTCACCCATGTCCGCTCGGCTCGACGCCGCCGGCGCGATGAAAACGCAACCGCGCATGAATAGAACGCTGTGCGATGAGACGACGCTCGACGCGACAGACGCGCCATTTTAAGCGACGAAAGAGAATAGTACAGCTAAGTTATTCCGCAGCGTCTGTGGACAAGTCATGTATAACCACGCGAACGCAATGTGCGCCATTTCTGGATAACGTCGGACCGAATACGAATGCTTCGTGAGTTGCTCAAAGCTCATGTCAGTTCCGCACGCTGCAATCACGCGGTTATGGTTTACGTAGACGTTTGAAAGGCCAGGGAATTTCCGCGTTTTCCACAGGCCCGCACCGCCCTTGTTAACTACTACTACATATGTATACGGGTTAACTTAAAAAACCTAAACACCGCGCCATCGCAAGCACTGCTGACGCGCGGCTTCATGCAATGACTTCTCTTTTGCAACCACGCTGCGTAGCCACGCCGCATCGTTGACTTGCCCTTGCGCGATGTTGGCGATTTCACGTAATGCCGCCGACGACTGCAGCACTTCACCGTGCGGCTCGATCACACGCAGCGTTTCGAGGATGTCTTCGAAGATCGTGCGGCGCTCGCCCGTCTGCGGATTGATGCATGTCCCGCCGAGCCCGAAACGGCATGCTTCGAATCGGTTGAACGTGTAGACGAGGTAATCGTCTTCCCTCGGCACGAACGGCCGATCGACGAGCAAGTGGCGCGCTAGCGTTTGGATGTAGCAGGCGATCGCCGCCGCGCGATCGACCGATAGCGGCGTGTCCATCACCCGCACTTCGATCGTGCCGTAGCCTGGCTTCGGACGGATATCCCAGTAGAAATCTTTCATGCTGTTGACGACGCCCGTCGCCACCATCTTCGAGAAATAGGTTTCGAAGCCGGCCCAGGTGAGCTCGAACGGCGCGCGGCCCGACAACGGGAACGCGAACACCGAATTGAGCCGCGCCGAATGAAACCCGGTGTCCACGCCTTGCACGTACGGCGACGACGCCGAAAGCGCAATGAAATGAGGAATGAAACGCGACATGGCGTGCAGCAGGAACAGCGCGCTGTCGGGATCGGGGCAGCCGATATGCACGTGCTGGCCGAACACGGTGAACTGCTTGGCGAGATAACCGTACAGCTCGGACAGATACTGAAAGCGCGGCGCATCGAAAATCTGCCGCTCGCTCCATTGCTGGAACGCATGCGTGCCGCCGCCGGCCAGCCCTACGTTGAGTTGATCGGCCGCCGCAACCAGCGTATCGCGCAGCGTACGCAGCTGCGCGAGCGCTTCCTCGTGCGAATTGCAGATCCCCGTGGACAGCTCGATCATGCTTTCGGTGATTTCGGGCGTGATGTTGCCGGGGATCTTCTGATCTTTCACGAGCCGCATGAGATCGGACGCCGCTTTCGTCAGGTCGTAATCGTGCGTATTGACGACCTGGATCTCGAGCTCGACGCCGAACGTGAATGGTTTGGAATTGATGAACGGTTCAAGTGCCATGGTGATTTTCCATTCCAAAGGCGGCGGTTAGGCCCGCCGCTCGCCGACGAGGGCAAGACTGCGATAAACGAGCAACGGCCCGGCTAGCTGCAACACGACGATCGAGCACATCACGACGGCGCGTAGCGTCGGATCGAAATGCGGGTAGAGCGCGTAGGTATCGTCGACGAGCAGATAAGCGAGGGCCGACATCGGCGAGAGCGATAGGCCGAGCGCCGCGCCCTGCTTCAGGCCGATGCCGCTCGGCTTGGCGAACGCAAGCACGCCCACGAGCTTGGCGACGAAGCGGGCGACGATGAGCCCGAGCGCCGCGACGCCGCCGAGCGCGATGTCGCGCCATTCGAACGCCGTCAACGTGAGGACGAACAAAATGACGGTGAGCAGCCAGCCCGCCGTGCCGAAATGTTCAGGCCAAAGCTGCGGTTTGGCCTCGAGATTTTTGACGATGATGCCGGCGGCGAGCAGCGTGAGGATCGTAGAAAGGTTGAATAGATGCGCGATGGCGATCGCCAGCAGCACCAGCCCGAACAGCGCCACGAACGAATGCTCGTCCTGCACCTGCATCGAACGATAGAAAAACATGCAAGCCTGGGCCAGCAAGTAGGCGAGCACGAGCGAGCCCACGAGCAGATAGAGCGGCTGAAGGATCGTAGCGAAGACGTTGCCGTACACCTCCTGGTGCAGCCATCCCGATGCGATCTTTTCGATCACGACGGCGTACATGCTGTTGAGCGCCGTCAGCGTGAGCAGCCGTTGCGTGACTTGCCCTTCGGCGCGCAGTTCGGTTTTGAGCTGGATCACCATCGCCGGCGACGTCGACATGGCGATCGCGGCGATGACGGTGGAGACGGCCGCGCCCACGTGGGCCAATTGCAGCGCGATGAGCACCAGCACAAAGGTGAGCGTGGCTTCCGCGAGACTGGAGGCGATCAGCCACGGGTTACGGCGTATCCAACGCAGATCGAGCCGGCCGCCGAGCTCGAACAGCAAGAGACCCAATGCGACGTCGAGCAGCAACCGCGAACTGCCGCCCGCGCCGGCGTCGAGCGCGCCGAACCCGGCGGATCCGGCGATGAGGCCGATCACCGCGTAGCCGGTGATGCGAGGCAGGCGCCAGGTGCGGTAGCACAGCTCCCCTAGCAGGCCGGCGACGAGCAACGCAAGCCCCGCCCAAAACACGGCGTCGGGCGCGAACGGCCAGTGCGGAAGAAATGAAAACGCCGATTTCATCTGATAGCTACTCCTTTACGGACAGACCGGCCCAGGCTTTGTGCCCGTGACGGCTCATTCTCGTGGCTTGATGGTTCTGCCGCTGACGACGACATGCCGCAGCGCGGATCGATAGGGTGCGCCGGTGGGGCAGGCTATGGCCTGGCGAGACGGCGGCCAGACGGTGGCAACAATCGCGCCGAGTTGGCCACTCGACGCAAGAAGCGCTCTGACAGAGCTTGGCTCGTGCCTGGCGCGATGACCTTAGGTGCGGCAACGCGCACAGCCCACTTCACAAGCCCGGCCGCAAACGCTACCCCCATTAGGGCTGCGCTTTTCGATGCGCAGCTATGCAACTTGTGCAAGAGGAACACGGATTGTGCCATAGCTTGCCTCCAAGTCGCACGATCCATCATCCATCGGCATCGATCTCGGTATAAACGACGCCTAAATCGATGCAATGAAGAAAAAATGTCCGATTTCCGCCGATTCCAGCTTCGGTTTGCGCGGTGCGGAAGCGATTCTCTCGGCGCCGCGAGCGGCCGCTTCGCGCTGCTTCACAACACGCGGTGCGTTGGACCGGTGAAACAGCGAGGCGTGCGCGGCTAGTTCGGTTTACTTGTTTACGTATGTATACGTAGTAGCAGTTAACAAAGGGCCGCCAAATCTGTGTACAACCGGTGTTTACGCAATCGGATCAAAGCGTTGGCGAACGCATAACCGGATGTGCAGCATGTGTGGGGCAGACCGGTTTCGAAGCATAACTTTTGGCCCGGATCGGCCGACACGCGATTTATCCCGAATGCGTCCACATCGGCTACACACGAATCTCACCGGCGTATCACCCACTTGTCCACAGGTTGCGGTGGAAAACTCGATCCTCGACCGAAGACGCGGTGACGCAATGCATCGCAGGTCAGGCGCGATCGAGTTCCTCGTGGCGCAACGCGCGCAGCAGATAGCGAGCGGGATCGAGCGCCTCGGCCAAATCGCGTTCGAGCGGGCAGGGTTCGCCCTCTAGTTCCGAGGCGATCAGCTCCGCGCCGAGCAACGCCCACACGAGCCCGCGAGAACCATAGGCGAACGCGCCGTACAAACCGGGCGCTCGTGGCAAATCGGCCAGCCTGGCGCCGCGCAAGTTTGCTGCGTCACGTCTGCTCGCGGCCTCGTCCGCCAGCGCGCCGATCATGGGCAAGCGATCGCTCGTCACGCAACGGAAAGCGACTCGGCCGGCAAGCGCAGCCGGATCTAAGGAGGCTGCCCCGCCAGCCGCGTAGAAACCGGGCAGCAGCTCCGCGAGCCGCGCGAGGTTCTCGGCATGGCTTGCCGTGCGCAAATCGTCGCCCGCGTCGTCGATGTCATAGGTGGCGCCCGTCACCAATCCGCTCGCTAGCGGAATGGCGTAGCCCTCCCCGATCAACGGCAAGCGCAAGGCGGGCGAAGCCTCGGGCGGCAAGCGCGTCAATTGACCGCGCACGATGCGCGTGGGCGCGTATTCGAGGCCGGCTAAACGCTCGGCGTCGCGGGCGTTGGCGAAGATGACGACGCTCGCATGTGCAATGCGCTCGCCTTGCCGATCGAAAAGGTCCCAAGCGTCGCCTTCGCGTGCGATCCGTTGCGCGGCGACCCCGGTGCGCCAAGCGATCGCTCCGCTGGTATCCGCGCCCGCGCAAAGCGCCGCGCACAGCGCCGCGGGATCGAGCGATCCGCCGAGCGGATAAAGCCAGCCGCCGCGTGCGATGCGGATGCCGGCAACTGAGGCAGCTTCGTCACTAGATAACGATCTGACCAATTCGGACGGATAGCCGACTGAGGCGATTGCTTCATCCAGCGCATTGGCGTGCGCCTGATCGTCGGCAATCTGAAGCAATCCACCGGTGCTGCGCGAGAAATCGTGTCCGGCGCGTTCCAGCGCTTGCCAGCGCGCCAGGGCATAGAGAAAGCCGCTGCGGGTGATGCGCGAAGCCACGCTTTCGTCGCGCGAAAGCAGCGGATGAAACACACCGGCGGGGTTCCCCGATGCCTCAGAGCCCACGTGGGCGTGACGTTCGACGAGCGTGACGCGCCAGCCGCGTGCGGCCAGCCGGTTTACCAGCGCACAGCCGGCCAAGCCTGCCCCGACTACGACGGCGTGCCGCTCCGCCGTAGCCGCCGTAACAAACGGCAGCGGCGGTTCGTGACGCCGCACGCGCCAGCGCGGCGCGAACCGGCCGACGAGCATCGCGCGTTTGCCCGCGAAACCTTCCGCCTTCGAGCAATCGAACCCGGCGGCTTCGAGCCCGCGCCGGACCTCGCCGGCGCAGGTGTAGGTCGCGAGCGTCGCCCCCTCGCCGGCCATTCGCGCCAACGATTTGAAGACGGCCGGCGACCACAGATCGGGGTTCTTGGCCGGAGAAAAGCCGTCTAGATAGAACGCGTCCGCTCGCAACGCGAGCTTGGGCAGCAGCGCCAAGGCGTCGCCGAAGGCGAGCGTCAGCGTCACGCGGCCGTCTTCGAATTCGAGCCGGTGCAGGCCCGACGTGAGCATCGGCCAGGCGTTCGCCAATTGCTCGGCAAGCGGCGCCAGCGGCGCGACCGTTGCGTCCGCAACCATGCGCGCGTGCAGCGCACGCAAATCCTCCGCCCGAAACGGGTGCTTTTCGATCGAGACGAACGCAAGCCGCTCGCAGCGATCGGGATCGGCGCGCCAGGCGGCCCAGGTCGCGAGAAAGTTGCCGCCGATACCGAAACCCGTCTCGACGACCGTCCATAGCCGTCGGGCGCGCCAGCGTTCCGGCAAGCCGTTGCCGCCCAGAAACACATGTCGAGCTTGGGCGAAGGCGCCGGCCGCGCTGTGGTAGATGTCATCGTAGGCGGGCGAAAACGGAGTGCCGTCGTCGCGAAAGGCCAGCGTGGCGGGGATCAGCTTCGAAACCATCGGCGAGCGAAAAGTATGGGATATCAGGTGCGCGGGCCTCAGGGGCAACCCTAATCGTTGCCTCCAAAAGGAGGCAGATCAGCCGCAAACCCAAGCTGGGCGGGGCTTTGCGAGCGTTGGCAAAATCCAACGAGAAAGCGCCCGGATGTCGCGAGCCCCTTGGCAGCAGGGGTTCGCGAGTACGACAATGCTCAAACCCAGCGCCGACAAGGCTCGCCAGCGTTAAATTCTTTGGAAGCCTTGCCGTTATTGGGTTTGCGCTGAGCTATCATAGCAAGCGCCGCACGGCCGTACCGCCAGGGGGTTCAGCGTGTCCGAGCGGCGCACGCTTCGCCACAGCTACTCGACGGCACAGCTTGCGTACGTATAATTCGGCGCGTTTGCGCTGTCCGTGTCACTTCAATCTGATAAAGAGGAACGTTAATGAACAAACAGGAACTGATCGACGCCGTCGCAGGTCAGACGGGCGCCAGCAAGGCACAAACCGGCGAAACGCTCGATACGCTGCTCGAAGTGATCAAGAAGGCAGTGGCGAAGGGCGACGCGGTGCAACTCATCGGCTTCGGCAGCTTCGGCTCGGGCAAGCGTGCGGCGCGTACGGGCCGTAACCCCAAGACGGGCGAGACCATCAAGATTCCGGCAGCCAAGACTGTGAAGTTCACGGCTGGCAAGGCATTCAAGGATGCCGTCAACAAGCGCTAAGCCCTCGTCGGGTCACGCTTGATCGACACCCGCCGCTGGCGGGTTTTTTTGCGCCCGGAGTTGGCGCTTTAGCGACTTACTCCGGGCCCATGCAGGGCGGCGCCCGGAGTTGGCGCTTTAGCTGTCGGCGGCAGTTAGTGCTTCAGCATTTACTGCTGCCCCATGCAGAGCTCCTTACTCCGGGCTCATGCAGAGCGGCGGAGCCCTCAATGGACGATTTGTCCTTCGTCGTCGCCTTCATGATCGCTGGCGTCTAGATCCCACGCCGGGAACGGATCGGGCATGCCCTGCCAGCCTTGCGGCCCGAGCGCGTATTCCTCGTCGGTTAGCAGGCAAGCGTCGAGCTTCGCGCGCCAACGTTCGGCGTCCAACGCCACGCCGATCAACACGAGCTCTTGGCGGCGATCGCCGATGGTGGAGTCCTCCGGCGAGCCGTGCCAATCCGCCGCGATTTCGGCGGCGAGCTCATCATCCTCGGGCCATTCTTCGCGCGGCTGGGCAGCCCACCACATGCCCGCGGGCCCATGGCGGCAGACACCCCCGGCCTGTGAAAGCGAGCCGGCTACGTCGTTGCGCGTGGCGAGCCAAAAGAAGCCTTTGCTCCGTAGTACGCCCTGCCATTGCTCGTGCAGCAATTGCCAAAGCCGCTCCGCATTGAAAGGGCGGCGCGCGCGATACACGAAGCTGCCGATGCCGTACTGATCGGCTTCGCTGACGTGGGAATGGCCCGCATGGGCGTGGTCATGATCATGTTCGTGACCACCCGCTTGCTCGAGCGAGGCGAGCCAACCGGGCGCACTCGCGGCAGCCTCGAAATCGAAGCGCTCGGTGTTGATGACTTCCGCGAGCGGCACCGCGCCGAAGCGGCTGACGATCTGGATCGCGCGCGGGTTGAGGCGAGCGAGGATGCGGGAGAGCCGTTCGAGCGCCTCGGCGTCGATCAGATCGGCCTTGTTGATCACGAGCACATCGCAAAATTCGATCTGCTCGATCAACAGTTCGACGATCGTGCGATCGTCTTCCTCGCTGGCTGCCAAGCCGCGTTCGGCTAGCGCTTCGGCGCAGGCGTAATCGCGCAGAAAATTGAAGGCGTCCACGACCGTCACCATCGTGTCGAGCCGCGCGACCTCGGCCAGCGTGTGGCCGTCGTCATCGGTGAAGGCGAAGGTTTCGGCGATCGGCATCGGTTCGGCGATACCCGTCGATTCGATCAAGATGGCGTCGAAACGGTTCTCGCCGGCGAGCTGCCGGATCTCGGCGAGCAAATCCTCGCGCAGCGTGCAGCAGATGCAGCCGTTCGAGAGTTCGACGAGCCGCTCCTCGACGCGTGAGAGCGAAGCGGAATCCTTCACGAGCGAGGCGTCGATGTTGACGGCCGCGAGATCGTTGACGATGACGGCTACCCGCAGGCCCGCACGATTCGCGAGAATGTGATTGAGCAGCGTGGTCTTGCCCGCGCCGAGAAAGCCCGAGAGCACGGTGACGGGCAGAGGCGGTTGGTTCATTGGAGTCGACATCGGTGAAGCGAGGGCGCAAGGCGCCGCCGCGTGGAAGGCGTAGGGAGCATTTTGCACCAAACGCCGTCGCCCCACCTGAGCCACACCCGAATGCGGCCTTTTCGTCGCGCGAAAAGCCCGAGCAGCTCGGGCTGCGCTCTCGTGTCGGGGGGCGCGCCGATCCGTCTGCCTCCGTACTGTCCAGGCTTAGCGCTGCGCCTGCAGCAGCTTCCACTGCGAGAGAATGTCGACGATCTGATGGGCGTAATGATCGCGCAGCGACGGTGTTTCGGAGTGGTAGGCGCCGACGGCGGCCCACGTGTTGCCGTATTTGTTCATCTTCTGCCGCAGATGCCAGGCCGCGATATAGACGCTCTTGCAAGGCTCCATCAGCGTATCGCTCGAGATACCGTACTGCGCCAGCTTCGGCAGATGAATCGAATTGATTTGCATCAGCCCGTAATCGGTCGATCCGTTCGCGTTCTTATGCATCGCGTCGGGACGATTGTGCGACTCTTGCCAAGCGATGGCGCGTAGGATCAGCGGATTGACCTTCTGATAGCGCGCCGCTTCATCGAAGCAGTCTGCGCGTGCGTTCGCGCACGCGAGCGACGCGAGCGATACCGCCAGAATCAGAACTGTCCGTTTCATGGTACGAGAGCCTTCGACAGAGTACGTTGTTGTTCGCGGCGCGCCTCTTGGCCCCGGCCAGGGCAAGCTTCGCACGGGCAGGCTGGGGAAAACCCGAGCTTGCCGAAAATTCGGTCGAAATTAATCGACCGTATGATACCCGCAGCCGTCCGCCGCGATAGTCGGCCGGCCGACATATCCGAATCGTTGGCGGACAAACGCGGGTGCGACGAGGCAGAGTATCGCGGCGGTAGCTGTCGATCGGCTGACAACCGAGAATTTTCTGACGGAAAAGCGAAGCCGCCTTCGGCTTTCGGTGATTATTCAGACACAAAAAACTGCTAATGTTCGTTTTCTCGAACGGCGGGCGAGCATCGGAGAACAATACCGACGAGGGCTGAGCGATGATCGCGAAGTACGACCGCCGAGGGCAGGCACTTTCGCATTGAACCAATATTCCATGACAAGAAATCGTATGGCACTGCGTCGAATCGCTACCGCGCTCTTAATGGCCGGGCTCATGGCCGCGCAAGCCGCTCATGCCGAGGTCACGCTGAACTTCGTGAACGCGGACATCGATCAGGTGGCTAAAGCGATCGGGGCCGCGACGAACAAGACGATCATCGTCGATCCGCGGGTCAAGGGCCAACTGAACCTGGTCTCGGAAAATCCCGTGCCCGAGGAGCAGGCCCTCAAGACGCTCGAAGCCGCGCTGCGCATGCAAGGCTTCGCCATCGTGCAAGATCACGGCGTGCTCAAGGTCGTGCCCGAGGCCGACGCCAAGTTGCAAGGCGCGCCCACCTACGTCGGCAATACACCGCAGGCGCGCGGCGATCAGATCATCACGCAGGTGTTCGAGCTCCATCACGAATCGGCGAACAACCTGCTGCCCGTGCTGCGGCCGCTGATCTCGCCGAACAACACGATCGCGGCCTACCCGGCCAACAACACGCTGGTCGTCACCGATTACGCGGACAACGTGCGCCGCATCGCGGCGATCATCGCGGGGGTCGACAACGCTGCCGGGCAGCAAATCGTCATCGTCCCGCTCAAGAATGCGAATGCGCTCGACGTCGAACCGCAGTTGTCCAAGCTGCTCGATCCGGGTTCGATCGGCAGCACCGATGCGACGCTGAAAGTGACGGTGATGGCCGATTCGCGAACCAATTCGCTGATGCTGCGGGCGTCGAACAAAGCGCGCCTCGAAGCAGCGAAGAAGATCGTCGAGCAGCTCGATGCGCCGAGTTCCCAGCCCGGCAACATGCATGTGGTTCACTTGCGCAACGCCAATGCGGTGGTGCTCGCCAAGACGCTGCGTGGCATGCTCGGCAAGGGCGGCAGCTCCGGCAACAGCGCCGATTCGAGCAACGCCAACTCATTTAGCCAAGGCAGCTCGAGCGGCGGCTTCGGCTCGACCGGCACGAGCGGCACGCCGCCGCTGCCCTCGTCATACGGCAGCAGCAGCTCGATGAGCGGCGGCAGTTCGCTCTCGGGTTCGAGCGGCGGCGGGCTCGGTGGCGGCGGCCTCGGCGGCAACGCGAGCGGCGGCTTGCTCGGCGATAAGCAAGGCCAGAACAGCGACGACAACCAGCCGGGCGGCATGATTCAGGCCGACGCGGCGACCAATTCGCTCGTCATCACGGCGTCGGATCCCGTCTATCGCAATCTGCGTGCAGTCATCGATCAGCTCGATGCGCGTCGCGCGCAGGTCTACATCGAAGCGCTCGTCGTCGAGCTCAATTCGACGCGGGCCGGCAATCTCGGTATCCAGTGGCAAGTGGCGAACGGCAATTTGCTCGCGGGCACGAATCTATCGAGCACAGCCGGGAATACGACCAGCTCGAATATCCTCGGCGTCGCCGCGGGCTTGGCCGCGACCGGGGGCGCGTCGCTGCCGAACACGCTCACGCAGGGCCTGAACGTCGGTTGGCTGCACAACATGTTCGGCGTGCAAGGGCTCGGCGGTTTGCTGCAGTACTTCGCCGGGGTGAGCGACGCCAACGTGCTGTCCACGCCGAATCTCGTCACGCTCGATAACGAAGAGGCGAAGATCGTCGTCGGGCAAAACGTGCCGATTCCGACGGGCTCGTACGCGAATTTATCCACGGCCACCCCGGGCACGGCATTCAATACCTACGATCGGCGCGACGTTGGCCTGACGCTGCATGTGAAGCCGCAAATCACCGCGGGCGGCATCCTCAAACTTCAGCTCTATACTGAAGATTCCTCGGTCGTCGGCAGTACGGTCACGACGTCGGCCAATTCGCAGGGCCCGACGTTCAACATCCGTTCCATTCAATCGACGGTTCTGGCGGACAACGGCGAGATCATCGTGCTCGGCGGCTTGATGCAGGACAACTATCAGGTATCGAACAGCAAGGTGCCGCTGCTCGGCGATATCCCTTGGATCGGCCAGTTGTTCCGCTCCGAGACGAAGCAACGCCAGAAGACGAACCTGATGGTGTTCCTGCGCCCCGTGATCATCAGCGACAGCGATACCGCACAGCAGATCACCCAGAATCGTTACGACTATGTGCGGGGCATGACGAACGGTTATCGCTCGGACAACAACATCGAGCGCGACAAGGATTTCCCGGTCGTGCCCCCGATGCCGGCGGGCCCGAGCCAGGGCGCGGCCCCGGCGGCGAATTTGTTCGATTTGCGGCAGATGACGCATCAGCCGGCGCAGCAGCAGCCGGCGCAACAACCTGCGCCAGGGCAACCCGCTCCGCAACAGTCGCCGCTACAGCCCGCGCCGGCCGCCCAGCCGCAAGCCGTGCCGCAAGCCGTGCCGTTGCAACCTGAGCCGCAGCTGCAACAGCCGCAGCCCACCACTCCTGGAGCGTCGCAGTGAGCGACCTGCGCAATGCTTTGCACGAGAACGCGCCGGGCGAACGTCAGGCGCCCTCGCCGCTCGCGGCGCGGCTTGTGCCGTACGTGTTCGCGCGCAACGGGCAGATCCTCGTCGCCCATCAGCGCGCCGAAGGCATCGAAGTGTGGATCAGCGATCGCACGAGCGATGCCGCGCTCGCCGAAGTCGCGCGCAATTTCGGCGCGTTGACGGCGGTGCGGCTGCCCGCCGAAGAGCTCGCCCAAGCGATCAACCAAGCCTACGAGCGTAACGACGGCAGCGCCGCGCAGGTGGTTGGCGAAGTGGAAGGCGAAGTCGATCTATCGCGGCTCATGCAAGACATCCCCGAGGTCGAGGATTTGCTCGAATCGGAAGACGATGCGCCGATCATCCGCATGATCAATGCGCTGCTCACGCAAGCGGCGCGCGAGCATGCGTCCGATATCCACATCGAGCCGTTCGAGAACGCTTCGGTGGTGCGCTTTCGCGTGGACGGCACGTTGCGCGATGTCGTGCGGCCAAAGAAGGCGTTGCACGGCGCGTTGATTTCGCGCATCAAGATCATGGCGCAGCTCGATATCGCCGAGAAGCGCTTGCCGCAGGACGGCCGGATCACGCTGCGAGTGGGCGGGCGGGCCGTCGACGTGCGCGTATCGACGCTGCCGACGGGGCACGGCGAGCGTGCGGTGCTGCGTCTGCTCGAAAAAGACGCGCAGCACTTGAATCTCGAAGCGCTTGGGATGGGCCCCGATACGCTCGCCAAGTTCGACAAGCTGATTTCGCGCCCGCACGGCATCGTGCTCGTGACGGGGCCGACCGGTTCGGGGAAGACGACCACGCTCTATGCATCGCTGTCGCGTCTCGAAACGGCCACGACCAACATCATGACGGTCGAAGATCCGATCGAATACGATCTGCCCGGCATCGGCCAAACGCAGGTCAACGAGCGGATCGGCATGTCGTTTGCGCGGGCATTGCGCTCGATCCTGCGGCAGGACCCGGACATCATCATGATCGGCGAAATCCGCGATTTGGAAACGGCGCAGATCGCCGTGCAGGCGTCCCTCACTGGCCACCTGGTGCTCGCGACGCTGCACACGAACGATGCGGCCTCGGCCGTCACGCGCTTGACCGACATGGGTGTCGAGCCGTATCTGCTCGCCTCGTCGCTGCTCGGCGTGCTGGCGCAGCGGCTCGTGCGGCGGCTGTGCCCCGTGTGCAAGGAAGAGCGCGTCGAGGACGGCCGTAAGCAGTGGCATCCGGTCGGCTGCGATAAATGCGCGAAATCGGGCTATTCGGGGCGGCGGGGGGTGTACGAGTTGCTCATCCTCGACGATGCCATCCGCGCGATGGTTCACCACAACGCGGCCGATTCCGAGATTCTCGCAGCAGGTCGTGCGCAGGGCATGCGTACGTTGCGAGAGGATGCCGAGCGATGGCTGGATTCCGGTCTCACCTCGCTGGAAGAAGTGATACGCGTCACGGGCGGGGTCTAACCGATGCCGGCCTTTCGCTTTGAAGCGATCGATACGGCGGGGCGTGCGCAAAAGGGCGTGCTCGACGCCGACAGCGCGCGCTCCGCGCGTGCCCAGCTTCGCACGCAGGGGCTGACGCCGCTCGTGGTCGAGCTGGCGGGCAGCGCCGCACGCGGCGAACGCACACGCCGCCTCGCGCTCGGCCGCAAGCTGTCCACGCGCGAACAGGCCATTTTGACGCGCCAGCTCGCGAGCCTG